>Ga0123355_10003992_pt1 | contig 21366 bp, 23 predicted proteins | sample TergutEmb28metaG_3_FD_89872 | JGI IMG/M metagenome (GOLD analysis project Ga0123355, IMG submission 89872) | Embiratermes neotenicus P1 segment gut microbial communities from Petit-Saut dam, French Guiana - Emb289 P1 | ecosystem: Host-associated > Arthropoda: Insects > Digestive system > Gut ...
TCAGCCGGGTTGAAACCAACAAGGCAATAAGCCCCAACCTAAGAACCCTCGTAAAATATGTGAATGCCATAGGGTATGAGTTAGACCTCAAAAAAGTAACTTTTTGATTTTAACGATTCTATCTTTACATTGGCGTTATAATATTATATAGTCACAATGAGGTGATGAAAGTGACAACAACTAAGTCAAATGTAAATGTAAAAATTGACAGCGATGTTAAAGAGATTGCTACAATGCTTTTAGAACGAATGGGTATAGACCAGACCACGGCGATTGATATGTTTTACCGACAAATTATTGCTGAGCGAAGATTGCCTTTTCAACCAGTAGTAGCCCCCACATTGGAGGAGCAACTTACAGTGGCTATCGCAAAAAAAAATATTCCAAGGGTAAAACTCGAAGCTGACGAGAATGGAAATGCCATTGTGGACAAAGATATGCACCCTGAAATTTACGATTGGGCGGAAAACGGCTAATGAACCCTTATAACATCCATATTGCGTATGTTTCATGGGGGAATGGCGGAAAACGCCGCCCTGTTTTGGTGTTATCCTCCAACAAAACGGAAGTTGCGGTTTTTCAAATAACATCGCGTTATGACAGCAAAAGTACCGCTATTCAATCCCAATATGTAGTCATTGATGATTGGACACAAGCGGGGCTTGCCAAGCAATCTTATATTGACCTTGGCAGAATTATTGACTTACCGATTGCAACTGTGCAACCTACGCCGATAGGCAAGTTATCAAATAATGACTTGCTCAATTTGCTTAACGCTATGGGAGAATAGTGGTTTTAAGCAATAGAAGAAACATATAGTTACGAACGTCTTTCTAAAGCAACGCGGTGCTGACCGTGTTGCTATTTTTTATTATAAATAGCAATATATTCTCCGTTTTAAGCATGTGTCGAGTTGTGAATAAAAAGTTATTCACAACTCGACACATGCAAATTTATTCGGGTGTGATATTATGGCTTCAATGAGCGGGACGAATACTCTCAAATTAAGTTTTTGCCGGAATTTATGCGAAATTTGTCAGAAATGGGGTGATAGGGAATGGAAATGGTAAAATATTTTGAAACAAGAAGAAATCCAGTTTCATGTGTAGCTAACCGTGATAAAGAAAACTATATTGTGAATAATATCCAATCATCTATATCCAAATTTCCTTCGAGGATAGCGATTGAAACAAATGAAAAATTATTAACCTATTCAAAATTAGGAGAACTTATTAAGCAATATTCGTATACATTAAATAAAGCGTGCTATGGTTCACTGGTAGGTCGGCATGTATTGATTTATATGGATTCTCCTTTTGAAGCAATGCTTACCCAACTTGCTATTTTACAAAATGGCGCAATATGTGTTCCACTTAATCGACAAACGCCACTGGCTTACTATTCGCTAGAACATATGGCAAACATTGCGTGCATAGTGGTTGATGATTATGAGTTGCAAAATCAGATGAATTTTCCGATTGTACGTATTTTAGAGAGTGAAAGTGCAATACTGCTAGACGAACCAGAATGCTTACCAGAAGCGTTGAGTTATTCTGAGGAATACAGCTATTGCATTATGACTTCCGGGACTACTGGGACTTCAAAAGCTATTAAATTAACACAAAAAGCCATTATAAATCAGATTGAGGCTAAAATTAATGTATTAGAGATGGATTGTAATAGTAGGGTATGTTTGTCTATGAATCAGTCTTTTGTAGCTTCTATATGGCAAGTGCTTGCAACACTATTTGTCGGAGGCACAATTATAGTACTGGATAATAAAACTAGACTTAATCCTTATGATGTTTTCAAAAAGGCCGAAAATAGTAAAGCTTCCATACTGTGTGTAACACCTTCTTTTTTAAGGGCGTTTTTACTGGTTAATAGGGGAGCAAGAAAGATTTCTATTAAAAGCCTATCTAAAATAGTGCTAACGGGGGAGATTTTGCATTCCGAGTTGGTTAAGAAATTTTATCAAGATTATGATGTGCAACTGATTAATGCTTATGGGCAAACTGAGTCTGCCGACGATACATTCCATTACATAGTGCCAAAGGATTTTGAGTTTGAATCACATCCAATAATACCTATAGGGTATCCAATACCTTATGTAAATTACATCATAGATGAAGGGGAACTATGTATTTCAGGGCGTGGAGTTACTTCATTTCGCACTGGAGATTTGGTATCACAAAGGTTTGATTGGTCACTGGTTTGTCATGGAAGAAAAGATAATCAAATAAAAATTAATGGCTATCGAATTAGCCCCGAAGCCATTGAAGCATGTTGCACAGCAATTGACGGAGTAGCAGATGCACTAGTTGTAAAAGTAGAAGTACCAGCAGGGGCATATTTACATTTGCAGTATGTATTAGTTGAAGAAAGTGAAAAAGTTGGAATAGAAGAACAATATATAGCGGGAATTCTAGCTGATAGCTTGCCTCACTATATGATGCCGAGCAAAATAACAAGAGTTACCAATATTATGTATAGTTCTAATGGAAAGAAGGTTAGAAAATGAATGAAACAAAAGAAACCATGCTTGCGATAGTAAAAAAAATTTTGCAACTAATCACAGGGCGACCCATACCACTAGAAGGCAATTTTCTTAGTAACTTAAACTCTATGGAATTTGTAACCTTAGTTGTAGAACTTGAAAATGTGTTGGAAATAGAATTTGAAGAAAGCAAACTAGTTGCTGATGCTTTTCCAACATCTGAAACCCTTGTAAATTACCTTTTAGAAAGAAAAGCATACGCCTGATTAGAGGAGTAAAACATAATGATAGAAATGCTGAAATCAAAGATTCACCGCGCTACAGTAACAGACGCTAACTTAAACTATGAAGGTTCTATAACCATATCAAAAGAGCTTGCGGACTCTGCCCATATTTATGAAAATCAAAAAGTGGCCGTAGTAAACATCAACAACGGTAATCGATTTGAGACATATGTAATTATTGCCGAAGAATCCGGGGTAATATGCCTTAATGGAGCGGCAGCGCGGCTTGTTTGTGTGGGAGATTTGGTTATTATTATGGCTTATATGTTTGTGGATGAAAAGGACGCAAGGAAACACGTACCTGTTGTTGTACAGGTGGATGAACTGAACAGAGTTATTTAGCTCAACTCGCTTACTTACGGTTATTAGCAAACAGGGTTGCTTTGACAAAATATACATCTATTATGAACAAAAAATACAGAAATAAGGAGGTGACAGAATGAATTTAAGTTACTTGAATGACCTTTTGTTAGAACTTAACGAAGAGGACAGCATGATGATTGAAGGCGGTATGCTGCCTAGCACGGGTGTTGATACGCGCGGCGGAGCAATCCAAATTAGCCTAAGAGGTGGTGGAAGTAGTAGCGGTTATGCTTGCTAATCTTCCAGTTTGTAAATTAGGTGTGCAGAGTATACGTACCCTGTTACGTATTCTCACACTTAATTACAAGGATAATCAGTAATCAGTAATAATAATCTAAAAATGTATAAATGAGGTGAAAAAATGAGTTTGGAATGTTTGAATGATCTTTTATCAGAACTTGGTGAGGAAGAAAACATGAACATTGAAGGTGGATCTAGCACTTTCACCTGGCCAGTAGGCCCTCCTCGTCCGCCTTCAGGTACTTTCGCTTGCTAATTTTCTAGTTTGTAAATTCGGTATACAGAGTACATGTACCCTGTTGCGTACTCTTACTCCTAATTACAACGATAATCAAAAACAAAGCTCTTAAAATGTAAAAAGGAGGTGGAAAAATGAGTTTTGAATGTTTGAATGACCTTTTATCAGAACTTGGTGAGGAAGAAAACATGAACATTGAAGGTGGAGCTATCCCCTTGATTACTGTTGATGCTCGTCCAGTAATTCGTCCGCCTTCTTCTGGTTGCTAGTTTGAAAATGAAGCACACACTTTGTTGTGTGCTTCTATACATAATTATTCTGAAAGGTTGGTGTTCTTTTGTGAGATGTCTTTATGTTTTTTTTCTGTTACTACCATTATTCTTGATTTTAGCAAGTGCATGTGGTAATTCTGTCACTACAGAAGAAATTGAGAATTATGATTACGATAGGGTAGTGGATATAGCCTCTCAGGAAAGCAGTCATTACGCAGAAGAAATTGCTATCTATAAATATAGCACAGGTTACTTTATAGCATCATTTGAACTTACCTTGGATTATGCTATAAACAAGGCAAACGAGCGTCGTAACAATTTCAATGAATTAGACCTAGACAGATTATGGAATTTGATACAAGGACAAGAACCTTGGAGCTTAGATTTAGCACGTTTTGCAAATGGTAATCGAGTCTCAAGTATATCTAGGGATGAGGCTGTATACGATGCTAACGCTTTATTTCAATTGCTTCGCCACTTCTATGGTGGATACAATTATTTTGGCGGTGACGAAGTCTTTTTGCCACTTTTTGAAGACATTTTGAAGGCGATAGATGAACAGGAGCAATGGAATACAGGCCTGTTCATACAACTATTGCGTGATTATTTGTCTACAGTTATTGCGGATAATCATTTTTTTATAGAATCTCATGATTTGGGAGTTTCATATAATGTATTTATTTGGGATACTCCTTTTGAAAAAAGTGAAAATGGATTTCGCAAGCAGGACACAAGTTTGTATGTAACAGATATTGTCGATCATGATATGCAAGAAATTTTTCGCTTATCAGTTGACGAAGAGGGAAATTTTTTTTACTACATCATAATCATGAATCCCGAGAATGAAGGCATTATTTACAATTTTGACGCAGTATGGAGTACTGGTGAGATAGAAACGATAAGCTTACGTCGAACGCTAATAAGCCCTTCAATCGGTTCTGGTGCTGAACCATCTTTGCGATATGAAAATGATATTCCTATAGTTACGTTTAGATCAAAGATGGGACATCCTTTTCATTATCACAGTTACGAAGATGAATACGCAAGAATTTTTTTGTCACTAACAGAATACTTGCAAGGTGAATCTGTTATTATCATAGATATACGTGGTAATCCTGGTGGATACACTTCACTTACAAGAATATGGCTAAACATGCTTTTAGGAGAGATTGTCCCAAGTAATTTTGTTTTATTAGAAAGTCTTTGGCGGGGGGCTATGACTCAAATTCCGGAAAATTGGTATTGGTTTTTTGAACCAATAGATAAAGATAATCTGGCAATCTTAGATTCAATTCATGCCACAGAATATTTAGGTAATTATCATGTCTTTTCAAGTTTTCCGAACCAAACCATAGCCAACGATATATTAATTATATTACTTGTTGATAGGCATACCTTTTCTTCAGGGGAGATTTTCACAGACCAAATGCTTAATATTGAAAACACTATTATTCTTGGTCAGAATACTGCGGGAGCATTATTGACTAGTAGTTCTCATCCTCTATTTCTTCCTAACTCAGGAATTAGATTTTTTATGGGGTCAATTCATTTTGCATTTCATGATAATGAATGGAAGGAGGGGATAGGAATCGCACCAGATATATGGGTGATAGGCGATGCACTGACTGCAGCATTGGCTATCATTGAATAAGATTAGAAATCACACGAATACAGAAGAAGGGATGAAAATTATGTCATATAATAGTCTGGCAGTATCACTTTTCCGAAAATGCTCTGCATCCTGTAGTATATGTTGTTTTGAATCTACACCAGATAAAACTGAAAGGCTGGAAATTGAACCACTAAAAAAATATATTTTATCGTCCAAACAACTAAGCTATATAAAAGAAATATCTTTCACTGGCGGAGAGCCATTTTTGGAATATTCGCTATTAAAAGACTTAGTAAGTTTTAGCAAGAACATCGGCAAAACATGTACTTGTGTAACAAATGCCTTTTGGGCAGATAATCTAAATGATACAGAAGAGTGCATCATGGAATTGAAAAACTCAGGGTTAGTTAAATTAACAGTTAGTTATGACGAATTTCACAGTGAATTTGTTAAGCCTCAAAATATTATCAATGTCATGAAAGCTTGTAAAAAAATAGGTTTATTCTTGTCACTTTCTATAATTAAATCTTCCAAAACTCATCAAATAATTGATGAGTTAGATAACGATATACTTGATGTCCCCCTAAGCATCCACTCTCCATTTTATGTCGGGGGTGCCAAAAAAAATAATATATCCAGCATACAAACCCGTGAGAATAAACAGTTGAAATGTCCCTACAATGGTTCATTTACTTTGGTATATGATGGAAATATATGGCCTTGTTGTTCACCGTCATTTGTTGAAACTGCGATTGAGCTGGGAAATTACCATTGTGGAGATGTTTCTGAAAGTTTAAGAACAATCAGAAAACATGGAATATTGCATATTATCAAGAGATTTGGATTTGATTTCTTCAATCAAGAAGCTAAAAATCTAGGATTTGATGTACCGGAATATGTCGCTTCACCTTGTGAATTATGTGCATTATATTTCAACAAAAACAATATACATTTGTTTCATGAAGCAGTAGGCAGGAAAGTCAAAGAAATTGTTAATACAGTAAATATTGCCTAGACAGTGTATATCGTGTAATGTGCCCCAAAGTTAACATATTCTATAACATCAGTTATTCGAGGATTAGGCCAAACAGCACCTTATATTGACGTAGCAATGATGTATGGTGCTGTTTCACTACTTTACTAGTGCAAAATGCAGTTATATTGTAATTACATTAAAAGGATGGTGTTATGTTATGAAATGTCTTTATGTTTTCACTCTATCATTACTAATTTTGTTATTAACTAGTGCATGTGGTAGCTCTGGCACTACAGAAGAAAGTTTGGATACTAATTACAATGGAGCAGATATCACAACATCATATGAAGTTAATCACAATACAGAAGATACTATTACCCATGAATACAACATATCTGTTTCATCGCCTTATGAACTGACCCTAGATTACGCCATACAAAGAGCAAACAATCGTCGTAACAACATAAGTAATGTAGATATGGACAGACTTTGGGAACTTATACAATGGCAAGAACCCTTGAGTATAGATTTACTACGTTTTGTTAGCGGATATCGAGTATCAAGCCTATCTAGGGAAGAAGCAATATATGATGCAAATATTATGTTTGAAATGCTTCGGCATTTCTATGGAGGATATAATTTCCTTGGAGGAGACGAAGTCTTTTTACCTCTTTTTGAAGACATTTTGGAAGCTATAAATGAACAAGAGCAATGGAGTGGAAGCATGTTTTTGCAATTGTTGCGTGATTACCTTTCCACGGTTATTGCAGATAATCATTTTCATATAGAATCTCATTCTTTAGGCGTATCCTATTATGTATTTATTTGGGATACCCCTTTTGAGAGAAGTGAACAAGGATTTCGTAAACAAGATACAAGCTTATATCTCGTAGATATTGTAGGCTATGATAAACAAGATATTTTTCGCTTATCTGTAGATGAAGAAGGAAATTTTTTCTATTCAGCTATATTTATGAAGCCCGAGAGCAAAGGTATCATTTATGATTTTGATGTAGTTTGGAGTAATGGAGAACTAGAAACAATAAGTTTACTCAGAACCCCATTAAGTCCTACAATCTCAGGTGGTGAACCATCTTTGCATTACGTAAACGATATTCCTATAGTCACGTTCAGAACAGGTATGGGTAATCCTTTTTCTTATACCAGATATATAGACGAGTACGCAAGGAGATTTATTTCATTGGCAGAGTACTTATATGATGAATCCGTTATTATCATAGATATTCGTACTAATCCTGGTGGTTTTTCTATGCTTACAAGATTGTGGCTGGACATACTTTTAGGAGAAATTGTCCCAAATAATTTTACTATATTGGACAGTCATTGGTGGGAAGATATACCTCAAATGCCAGAGGAGTGGTATGAGGTTTTTGGGTTAGTTAGTGATGAATATTTGGAAAAGTACAACGAACTTTTTGAGAGACATGATCCTTCAGAATATATAGGCAATTATCATTTTTTTTCAACTTTTCCAAATCAAACTATACCAAATGACATATTACTCATACTACTTGTCGATAGATATACCTTTTCGGCAGGAGAGTTTTTTACAGACCAGATGCTTAACATTGAGAATACTCTGGTTATTGGTCAAAATACTGGTGGAGCATTATTAACCAGCAGTTTTCCGCCTTTATATCTTCCTAACTCTGGAATTAGCTATATTATGGGGCCAGCTCATTTTGCATTTCACGAAAATGATTGGAGAGAAGGAGTAGGAATAGACCCCGATATATGGGTAATAGGTGATGCACTTACTGCGGCACTAGCCATACTTGAAGGAAGGAAATGATGCAAAGAATGAAACGCACAATCCTAGAATTAGCAGAGCCTATAGTCACAACTTATACCCAACATGCACATCTACTATCCATTCTAGGTGTGCATGAGGCTACCCATCCATGGATATATAGTAATTATATACACGTATTTTCAAATGAAAAACTTTCCGAATATTCATGGATTGACTTTTACTTTCCCATGCCTTACGAATTACGTCCAGTAGATAACTGTAAATTTCTTATTACTCAAAAATATTTAAGAAGTGTCGTAAACGATAATCTTATGCCTTTTATGGATTTCATAAAATATGCAATAACCCAAGGTTTCTATGTTCATGCAATGTTAGATTATTTTCATATTCCAAACTCAACGGATTTTGAAAAACAACATAGAATTCACGATACTTTAATATACGGTTATGACACCAATCAAGAGATAATCTATGGACGTGATTTTTTAGTTAATAGAAAATATAGCAAAATTGAAATTCCTTTCAATAAAATTGAATTAGCCTTTAATGATTATAAATTGGCTTGGAATCAAGATTTTCTTAAAGGTGTCATTTATCTGTATAGTATAAACGATAAGTGCGATTATGAATTTAGTGTTAAAAACATCTTTGAATCCATAAAAACATATTTGAGTGCTTCCAGACTTGAATATTGGCAGGTTTATAATCAGGCAAATGCCGAAAATATTGTATGCGGTATGGCCATATACTCGTCACTTATAACCTATCTATTTGACAAACCAGATTATCTAAATATCCTTCCCTTTCATTTACTTTGTGACCATAAAAAAATGATGACACAAAGATTTCGTTTTTTATCTGAGTTAGGCTATGTCGATAAAAAGCATCTAAATCAATTGGAAGAAATAGAGAATATCGCAGGATTATCCCTTAGACTTTTATTAAAATATGTAGCATCACTCAAAAATAGCATACTAAATGATGTGGTTGACAAAATAAAGCTAATAGAAGACATGGAGTATGAATTGTTATCGAAGGTTATAAAATAGGAGAGACACTATGGACAAACAAACAATAGTTTCCGCATTTTACAACGCAATATCAAATAACGCAGAAATAACTAGAGCCATATTCGGTAATAGTGCAATACCTAATCAAAATGAATACAATTTAATTGAATCAACCCTTCTAACCCTATCTTCTGTTAATTTTGTAGACTTGCTAATAGAAGTAGAGGAACAACTTGAAATTGAATTTGCAGAAGATTTTCTTACCATGTCCAAAATAACAATAGGAGATTTAGCGGAGAAGATTAAAGCCTATGTATAATTTAACGCATTTCTTTGAAATTGATGGCAATAAATACGCCCTTGACCATCGCAATTTATTTTTTTGTCTACTTGACGAAGATACAGAATCAGCATTAAAGCAAGGCTTATCTGGAGATACACTTTCCCAATCTGAACATAGTTCAGCACCAACAATAGAAGCACTTATAAAAAGTGGATATTTTATCTCACACTACCCAGATAATCCTGTTCCCAATTTTGAATATACCACATTAAATATCTCATTCGCACCTGTCCATGATTGCAATTTTGCCTGTAAATATTGTTATGCAAAAGCTGGCGAAGGCACCCATACCTATCAACAGAATTTTGATGAAAGCAAAATAGACAGGCTCTTGGAATATATCCATTTGGACAAATACTCCCACTTTCAAAACTACAAGTTTGATTTCGTAAGCGGTGGTGAGCCTCTTTTGAATTTTCCCATACTCGAATATTTCCTTAAAAAAGCACGCTATTTTGATAATATTCATAACAAAAAGACCGCTGTTTTGATTGTAACAAATGGTACGCTTTTAACCACTGAAAACATCAAAACAATGGATGAATATGATGTTTTTTTGGGAATAAGTATTGATGGTTCAGAAGAAATACATAATCACCATAGAGTATATAAAAATGGATGCGGAACATTTATGGATGTATCCAATGGTATTTCTTCGCTTAAAACCTCAAACGCTTCCTCAAAACTAAAAGATGCTTGGGCTATGACTGTAATCACCAAGGATACAGGTAGTCTAGTCGATGTAATGGAAACTTGTATAAGTCTAGGTTTTAAGCGTATGCAAATGCAATTAGTGCGGGAATCCAGCAATCATCCACTAGCCTTTAATAAATCTGACTTGCCAACGCTTAAAGAGCATTACAAAAATTTGTTTTCTCATATGCTGGACTGTGCAAAGCAAGGAGATTTAAGTCGCATTAAAATGATTGCTAATGATAATGATTCTTTTGGAAAATATTTAGCAAGATTATTATTGCGTTTACCTGTTTTTTATAGGTGTTTTGCTGGTAAAAACAAAATATCCGTTAATGCAAATGGCGAGATTTATCCATGCGATAGTTTTTGCGGAACAAAAGATTTTTGTATGGGTACTCTTGATGATTCTGAGAATGATGACACTATTGTTAATATTTTTCAGCAAGCTCATATTCAAAATAGAAAACAATGTTCAAAATGCTGGGCAAAGCATATATGTGGTGGCGATTGTTTCTATAACAGCTACTTGGCAAACGGAAATATATATGATCCAGACCCTATCATATGCGAAATGAACCGCTTTTTTATAGAACATGCAATAGATTTACTTATCAAATTACAGGAAATGGACATTAATCACATTGAATATTTTGCTAAATTTCTACGTTTGAGGTGACGTGATGATAATGAATAAAACTGGACATTTGCCTTATAGATTTTGCGACCATATCCATATCCAATCTATTGGAAACTATACTTTTTATATAGATTTATTCAATGGTGGTTATTCTATTGTTTCTAACGAAGCTCATAAATGTATTACAGAGCATGTAGCAGATAGGGATGGGTTGAGTCAGTATATAGATTTAACTGTAAATGAACTTATCGCTAAGCACTATATAGAGCCAGACTTATCAAAAATCCGTATTGGAAAATCTTCTTTATATATTCCAAAAAACCGATGGGAGGCCAAAGAAAAAATTGACTTACTAAAACTACACGATGTCTCAGAACATGAATTTAACATGTCTTCATTCAATATAGAATATGTAAAGTTACAAAAGGACTTAGATATTTATGAATATCTATGCGCAAGAAATTCATTAAGAGTTGCTTTACTGGGCTATGGTGTAAAATTTCCATTGCTTTGGATGTGTAATGGGCTATTTTTGAATGATATTGACTTTGCAAATAAAGGAATGTTTTCTACCAATTTTTCAAGGCAAATGTTAGATTCTTATATCATTCCTGTAGTAGGAGAAGCAAGAAACAGTTTAGACTGGGAAACAATAGATTCCCATTTAGCAGAAAACTCCCCAGTTCTTGTAGGAGTAGATGTTTATCATTTACCTTATAAATACAATACCTACTACCATAACAGGCATGGAGCGCATATTATTATACTCTTAGAAAAGCTTATTGATAGTTATTTGATTTTAGACTGGTGCCACCCTGATTATTTTTATGGTGAAATTTCAAAGGAAGACCTTGCAACAGCAAGAACATCAAACAATGAAAAAGATCAAGAAAGTGTTTTTAATGGTTATCCTATAGAAGCTTCCTATCAATTGCTTTATATGAATAGGCTTCCAGTAAAATTAGACTTATTAAAACATATTCGGAACAATTTATATAAGTCCGCAAAGTGCATGTTGGAACCAACTGGTGCGATAGCATTTTTAGGCAAAGTACTTCAAAATACTCCTGAATGGATAAAAACATATAATTCAGTAGGTTATAAAAATGCTATTGGTTCCTTTTTCTTTTTAGATTTAGAATTGAAATTCTTATATCTATACTACGAAGAAATGCTGAATTCAGACATATGTAATCAATTTCAACCTCAAGTTTTAATGGAAAAGATAGTAGAAATTAGAAGTTCTTTAGAACAGTTAAAATCAAAGTTAATCTTTGCTTATCGTAGAAACAAATCTATACATGAAAACATATGGAACGAATTGCTAGGTATAGTAAGTAATCAACTAGGTGATTATTGCGAATCTATTCTCAGGTCGCTAATAACCACAAAAAAAGGTATGTAAAAATGTTATTCAAAAAATATTACTGTATAAAACAACATGACAGCAATGATTGCGCTGCTGCATGTCTAGCCACAATAGTCAAACAAAATGGATTGCAAATATCAATTGCAAAAATCAGGGATATTGCTGGCACCGACACAAGAGGAACCAATGTTTACGGTGTTATTAAAGCCGCAGAACAATTAGGATTTTCAACTAAAGCAGTTAGAGGAAATAAAGAAGGTTTTTTTTCTCCTTTTCCACTACCTTGTATTGCACATGTAACTGTAAAAGGAAATTTGCAACATTACGTGGTGATACATAAAATCACAAAAAACAAAATCATAATCGCCGACCCAGGAGAAGGGATAGTAAAACTCACACCTGAAGAGTTTTTTGGAGAACAGGGCAACGAAAATAATCCAGCCACTTATAGCTGGAGCGGTGTGCTTGTCTTGCTTATTACAAACCAACAATTTGCTAATCAAGAAAAAGATGTGGGTATATTTAAGCGATTCTTTCACTTGTTACTTCCACAAAAGAAGTATATTATCAATGTTTTTATTGCTTCCATTCTTTACACAATACTAGGTATATTGGGTGCATTTTATTTCCAATTGCTTTTGGATAGTATTTTGCCAGCAGGTACAATTCAGACATTGCATATTGTAACTATTGGTGTGATTTTGTTGAATTTATTTCAAGTTTTGCTTAATGCTTTTCGTTCTCATCTTCTATTGTATTTGAGTCAAAAGTTAGATATAGCATTACTACTTGGATATTATGACCATGCTCTATCATTATCTATGAATTTCTTTGGAACAAGAAAAGCTGGCGAAATTATTTCTCGTTTTAACGATGCGTTTCATGTGCGTGATGCTATATCGGGAGTCACTCTTACCATAATGATAGATACATCAATGGTAATAATAGGAGGAATAATTCTTTTTAACCAAAATTCTTACATGTTTGGGGTTGCTCTTGTTATCGTGCTATTTTATCTGATAATTGTGTGGGGATTTAATGGATGGTATAGAACACTTAACAGAGAGCTAATGGAGAATAATGCTCAACTTACTTCCTACTTATTTGAATCAATTAATGGAATTCAAACCATCAAGGCTTACGCCGCTGAGAGTGAAGCTAAAGCTAATACCGAAAAAAATTTCATTACACTACTGAGAAGTGTTTTTAAGCTTAGTTGGGTATCCAATTTGCAAGATTCGTTAAAGAGATTCCTTGAAATGGTAGGAGGTATCACAATATTATGGGTTGGAGCAATTAGTGTTATAAACGGAAACATAACTATTGGGCAATTGATAACATTTAATGCTCTACTTGTTTATTTCCTTGGTCCATTAAAAAACCTCATAAATTTACAACCTATGTTGCATACTGCTGTTGCCGCTGCTGAGAGGCTTGGAGAAATATTAGACTTGGAACCCGAAAAAAAAGAGAATGAAGCTAGAAAGCTATCTCCATCCAGTATTGCTGGTGATATAGAAATGAAAGAAATATGGTTCAGATATGGAACACGAAAATATGTGTTGGAAGATATTTCATTAAAGATATCTCAGGGAGAAAAGATAGCATTTGTTGGCGAGAGCGGTTCTGGCAAAACAACTCTTGTAAAACTTTTACTTAACCTATATTCTCCTGAAAAAGGAGAAATTCTAATAAATGGCTGGAATATAAAAGATATACAATTAGATTCATTACGCTCAAAAATTGCCTATGTACCACAAGAAACCTTTTTATTTGGCGGTACTATTATGGAAAATTTGACATTTGGAAATAAAACAGCAACTACAGAGCAAGTGATTGAAGCAACTAAAATGGCTCAGGCTCACGATTTTATTAACGATTTTCCATTCCGCTATGAAACTATATTAGATGAAAATGGTGCTAATTTATCAGGGGGGCAACGCCAAAGGTTAGCTCTGGCTAGAGCAATATTAAAGAAGCCTGATATATTAATACTTGACGAGGCTACAAGTAATTTAGATTCAATAACCGAACGAGCAATTGAGCAAACAATTAATGAATATAGCGAGGGTATTACAACGCTTATTATAGCGCATAGGCTTAGTACCATAAAACGCTGTGACAAGATTTACATTACAGATAAAGGCAAATTCGTTGAGTCTGGCACTCATGAAAAACTTTTAGAGGCAAGAGGATTTTACTATAGGTTAGTACAAGCACAATCATTAAATGAAGGATAGGTTCACGGATAATTATATCAGTAGTAAGTAGTAGCATACTAACACAAATGAGGATTGAGGATTGTTATGCTTGAAGTTACTATTCTTAACGCGAAACGACCTCTGACTAAAGCAGAATTCGATTTCCTAACTTCCTTTTTATCAATAGAAAAATATCAGGCTGTAAAGCGATTGAAGACACCACAGGAAGCAACAAATACTTTACTGGGCGCGGTTTTGTCACAACTAGAAATTTCACGTTTCACAGGTTTTGATATGAAATATATTGATTTCACAACGAATGTTTACGGAAAACCATTTGTGCGTAATATTCGTGGTATTCACTTTAATGTTTCGCATTCGGAATTCTTTGTTGTATGTGCTACAAGTAGTAAGCCCGTTGGCATAGATATCGAAGTTATCAGACCTATAAATCTGAAAATAGCAAATCGATTTTTTACAACAGATGAAATTTTTTATATCATGAAAAATCAAAATAAACATCATTTTATTGAAATTTGGACAAAGAAAGAAAGCTTCGTCAAATTAAAAGGCAAAGGATTCCATATACCCTTGACTTCCTTTAGTGTGTTCAATTTGCCTGAGAAAAATATTTTTTATTACAACGTTTTTAACAATGAAGAGGCTATTTGCTATGTATGTTCAAGTGAGAAAGTCGCTCCTATTATTAGGATAATCGACACAAATACATTGATTAATTGTTTATTGTCCTAGAAGAAAATGTGATATAGGGCGTGTTCCCGCTAAAACTCAATTTGCAAGGAGGCAATTGGTCAATGAATTTCATTATCATGGAAATGAAAGATATGAGCTTAAGCAAAGAAGTTTACAATTCAAGACCACATCATTTTTTCACAATTTTCATATACACTTTATTATGTATGGCTATTATTGCATTGATTTGGGTCTATTTTGGGCGTATTGATATTGTTGTAAGGGCACAAGGGGTAATCCGACCCCATACCCAAATGGCTATGATAATAAATGCTGTATCTGGAGAGGTTAAAGAAGTCTTTTTTTATGATGGTATGCAGGTAGGACAAGGTGATATCTTATATATTCTCCATACATTTCATTTAGAAAATGAGGCTGGAACTATAAAAAACAGACTAAACAATTTAGAAAATGAGCTTAATGCCCTAAACCTATACAGAAAATCCATAGAGGCCGGGGAAAATCTAATTGGAGAGTATAACGATGAACTCAGCACTCGCTTTGAAATTTTTTATGTGAGTTTGCGTTATATAGAACATACCAGTCTCAATCAAAACCTTGTATTTTCGGAAAATCGTAGAGAGTTGGAAACAGAATTAGCTAATATTCATTTTGAATTAGAGATGTTACGCAACTTGGAAGCTTCCATAATAGCCAATTCAAATATGTTTGAAGGGAGAGGGTATAGTTTATCTGGAATAAATCAAGAAATTTTTAATATTTATCATAATCAATACCTCACTTATAGAGCGGATTTGACGAACTTTTATTTTCAAAATGTCAATATAACAGAGGCTTTAGAAGGGTATACAACTATTAGTTATTCAATAGAACATGGACTAGATTTATTTGAAGTTGATAGCATCTATAGAGACTTATACAATGAATATATGATGCAACTTAATCTCTTGCGTGAACGTTATTTATCTTCAAAAGAATGGTATCTTCGTGACAAAAGTTTGTATGAAGCTGGGGTAATATCTCGCTTGGTTTTTCAGGAATCTGAAAATGCCTACAATATTGCTCGTTTTAACATAGAGGAATATATGCTCAGTTTCACCATTAGGATAAATAATGAAATTAGATATGCACAGAATAGATTAATCGACAGTAACAATCAACTTGAGACTTTTCGGCTAGATAGTCTTGTTTCTGTGGGTAACCGAATATTACAGTTGGAAACTACTACACATGATTTATCCCAAAGAATTACTCATACAAGCTTGCAACAAGAATCTCTCTTTTTATTAAATGATGAGTTGGGTAACGTAACCCTAAACCGCTTGGAAGAAATCAATCATACCCTTAACCAAATTAGTGCTATAGAACAAGAAATATTATTACTTGAGTCCAATTATGTTCAATTAATGTCTCAAATTGACGATTCAGTCGTTAGAGCGCAAATTGATGGAGAAATTAGTATATATACAGAAATACTTGAAGGAAGTTTTCTAATAAGCGGTGTTAACGTTTTGTCCATCATTCCTACTAGAGGAGAATTGCTTACCGCAAACATTTTTGTTAGCAATAATGATATAGCTTCAATAGAAGAAGGAATGATAGTCAGATATGACATCCCTGCTTTACCTCATAGGGATTTTGGTGAAATAACTGGGAACATTATCAGGATTTCTGCTGATACCACTACACAAAATGGGTCACATGGATATTTCCTGGTGGAGTCTTTGCTAGAAGACAGAGTATATTACGATTCTCGTGGAAATGGGACAATGTTACGAGTTGGAATGTACTTTGAGGCTAGGGTGATTGTAGATAGACAACGTATTTTGTTTTATTTATTGGATCAGCTTAATTTTATGATATAGTTAGTATAAAATCTAGTCTAAATTGCTGATATAGAAAAGAGGACAAAATATGAAAGGGATTAAATGGTTATCAAATGAAAGATTTGCGCTAAAACTTGCTGTTTTGATGAACTACATTTGTATTCTATTGATGTTAGCTTCTACCTTCGGATTGGCGTTGAGTTTTATTGGGCGACAAACTTTCATTCTCGTTGTTGGAGATGAAACATTCACTGAAGCTATTTTTGCAGGAGGACACCATGATAATTGGTGGAATGTCAGCAATACTCGTTTACCAGTAGTTGAAATGAATGATGATATTCGTGTATTTGTAGATGATTACATTGGAGTTAGTACACAAATTGGTATGTCAATTATGTATTCCACAAACGCCATACCAGCTATAATCGGATATTGGCTTTTAAGTAGAGTATTCCGAAACGTAGGAATGAAGGAAATATTTACAGAACAAAACGTCATTTATCTTTCAACTTATGGGTTGTTAGGGGTTGCAACAGCCGTGCTTTCACCGTTTGTGAAGCTGGGCATTGCTGGAGTTACAAATTTTGTTGGTAATAATACGATTCACATAGCAACTGGCCAGGACTCTTTCAATATTCTGATTCCAAGCCTTGCTTCTTTGATTGTCGCATATGTTATCAATAATGGCATATTATCAAAGCATAATACTTGATTTTTTTCGTTTATGTTTATGTGTTGCAGATTTTTTCATATAAGTCATATGAACTATGATTATATAAATTTATTAGAGGAAGAATTATTGAGGATAAAACATTTGAACTCACTAAACTGCTATGGAGAAACGCGTTTACAAAACCATTCGCTTTCTGGCATAGCCTTAACAAACACAACCCTATCAGAACACTTGAAATCCGACATTTCTGGTGCAAGCACCCGCGTTTTCTATAAGGGTGCATGGGGCATGTTTCACTTGTACAATGCAGCTGAAAATGATATTCAGCTCATTGTGCAGCGCGCTTTAGAAAATGCCGAGTTTTTATCTGGCATGATGGGAAAACCAAGCGCGACCCTTGCCTTTAAGGGTCATAAAACCCATGAAAATATTTACAAAGGCCAGCGCGATATTACTGAAACTCATTTGCTGGAAATAGCCAATCATTACAACGATTACATTTCCAAGCACTGTCCTGGCCTAGATGACTGCAAATTATCAATCTCTACTCGCTGGGATGAAAAACAGCTTGCTGTTACAACTGGGGCAACCCTTTATACCCTTATGCCCGAAACAAACTTAAATGTTCGTATGGCCTTAAGTGGAACTGCCCTTGAAAATTCCTTTATTGCCAAAAAGGATATATCATTTTTAACAAATAGCCACGAAGAAATATGCAAAGAAATCTATATGTTATATACTCACCTGCGCCGCAAAACGGACGCCGTTTTTGTTAATGATGATTACGCACACTGTGTTTTGGGGGCGCGAATGGCCGCTAAGCTCATACATGAAGCCATTGGACATCAGGCTGAAGCCGATTTTGCCCACTCTCCACATTCATGTTTTGCAAGTTTGAAAAAAAGCACTCCCTTATCCTCCAAGATAAACATAGTGGATTATGCCCATACTGCCTTTGGTGAAAACTGCCCCCTTCCAATTTATATTGATGATGAAGGCGTGACAGCACAGGATGCGCACATAATAAAAGCGGGCAAAATATGCGATTTTATGACAAATCGCGAAACTGCCTCTTTACTAAAATTGCCACTAACAGGCAACGCCATATCCTCAGATTTTCAGCATGAACCTTTGATACGTATGAGAAATACAGCCTTATTACCATCTGAAGATACTCTGGACGAAATGTTAGCCTCTATAAAAAACGGCTATTATATAATAGATGGTTGCGACGGCGGCGGTGATATAAATGGAGAGTTTGCATTCCATGTTAGCATTGGTTATCGTATCAAAAACGGGAAAATTTGCGAGAGCTTAAAAGATGCCGTAATTTGGGGAAATTGCAAAGACTTCTTAAAAAGCATCTCCATGATAGGTAATGACTTTGAATGGCATATTGACGATTGTACCAAAAGGCAGAAAATATATTTAGCACAAGGCGCGCCTACAATTAAAGCATTATTAAATATTGGAGTGTTGTGATTATGAAAAATGGATTTTCTTTGCAAGCCAACGACTACGGTGCTTTGCTTCTTAATAGTAGCTTGGACGATTTGTCGGAGGAGGAAAACAAAAAAGCTAAACTAGAAATGGGTCAAGCTATTGTTGCTTTCTCGCAACTAATTAATTTTATTAAACACTCTCATCCTCAAACCGTTATACACAATATCAAATATATTTCGGTAGGGCATAAGATTGAATTTCATTATGTCAAAAAAGGGCGTAGAGGTTTAAGTCCCTCGGTCTATATGGAAAAAAGCTACACAACACTTTTAGAATTATACGAACGTATAGGAGATGACTTTGCTACTCTTAGGAATATCTGAAAAATAACTTAATATAAATTAAGCTATCTGCTTGCGTTCGCAAAAAGTATAAAAGACCAGCATTACAAGTGCTGGTCTTTTATACTTTTTCATATAGATACAAATATTGGGCGTGTTCCCACTAAAAGAAAATACAGATTTGCGCGGCGATTTTTCGCCAATTTTCGGCGGTATCGACGACGCGTGCTAGAGGCACGCTAGGAGATGCCGCCGGAAATTGGCGGAAATATCGACCGCAAAGATGTGTTTTCGTTAGTGGGAACACGCCCTACTTACGTACTGGTTTAATAAACTTTTCAAACTGTTCTGGGTCGTGGTAGAAGTATGACATTCTGCCGATGGAATCATCAAGGACGTATTCCGTAGTGGAATAGTCAAAACCGTCAACAGCGGCAAGGATTTTATCTCCTACGGTGTCACTTTCTTGCTCATAATCAAATGGACCATGCTCAAAGACAATATACTCAGCTTCTGGAACCTCAACCATAAGCATTTGGGGTGGCACTTCCCCGCTATAATCAAGGGCAAGGCGAACACCATAACATTCAGGGTTTCTTCCGTCTGGTTCATTGATATAAGCCATAATCTGGCCGCTGTACTTGCCGATTACATCGTCTTTTCCGTCCAACTTACCTTTGATACTGTCCAGTAGACCACAAATGGTGTTGCAGTCCTGCCCTGATATTTTGTCTTGCTTTTGCCAAAAATCCCAATAACCCTTGCTTTCATAGTTCTTGATATGCATAAACTTGTGGGCTGGGATGGTGACGAAATAAATCTTAATATCCTCTGTGGATTTTACCATGCCAATCTCTCCAATTCCTAAAGCATAACGGTCAAAGGTGTTAATTTTTGTACGAAGCACAACAGGCTTAGGGTGCTTGCGGTAGGCGTTCGGGGTAATTCCATAGATTGCCTTAAAAGCACGCGAAAAGGCTTCATGTGATGAAAAACCATAATCCAAAGCAATGTCTAAAAAACTCCTTTGAGTATCCCTAACCGCTATAAGCGCGAAAGCCAGCCGCCGTAATCGTAGATAATCACGAAACTGCATCCCCGATATTTCTTTGAATTTACGGGTGGTATGAAATTCAGAGTAGCCCAGTTTACGGGATAGAAACCGTAATGTAAGAGCTTCATCGTCACGGTGTTTTATACATTCGTCTATTTCGTCCACGATAAGTTGTATTTGCTTATGCCATTCGTACATTTGCTCACCTCCTGCCGTTCTACGGTATAAGTTTATTATAATGGGAGTTTGACAGTTGGTTTTGATTTTACTTGCTATCTTTTATGGCAGATAGAGTTTTCCTTGCTTATGCCGTTTTCCAACGTTTGCTAGAAACCAAAGATATCAAAGATATCAAGAGCTTCTCCTACCGCACCTATACACGTTCCTACCCCTTCGACTACTGTGCAACCAACTTCCAATGCACTTGTTGCTATCGTTCCGCATACATCCACAATATCAACTACTACTGTATCTGCAACTTCAGAAACATCATTTGTGGCGTTGGATAATCCACGACCTACATCATGTACCAATTCTGCTAGGTCGCCTACACCAGTAATTCCCGATGAATGTCCTTGTTGTGCTTGTTGTTGTGCCTGTTGCTGAGCTTGTGATAATTCATCGTAATTCATAATTTTCCTCCTTCACAATTGTATTCTTACCTTAAATAGCGCGTTCCAACTATACTCGTGAACTGAAACATTTTCCGCCCATGTGCAGTCTTTTTGCGCGATTGCTTCGTCAGCACCGCCTAGCGTGCCTTTAGCACGCGTCGTTGGTGCTTCCTTGCACTCACGCAAAAA
>Ga0123355_10003993_pt1 | contig 21356 bp, 17 predicted proteins | sample TergutEmb28metaG_3_FD_89872 | JGI IMG/M metagenome (GOLD analysis project Ga0123355, IMG submission 89872) | Embiratermes neotenicus P1 segment gut microbial communities from Petit-Saut dam, French Guiana - Emb289 P1 | ecosystem: Host-associated > Arthropoda: Insects > Digestive system > Gut ...
TCCAAGAAAAGCAGTTGAGCGATTATTAGACTGGCGCTGACATCGCTAACCTCGTCTCCTAGGAAGATTATCCTATCCTTTAGCAGGCGGGAGTAGATGTCGTAGGAGCGTTCGCCCCTGCCGGTTTGCTCAATTACATATGGTACTAGATTGGCCATGTTTGCCTCCTTTTGTTTGAAAAATTGAATACCGTGGGACTTTGCCCCACTCCTCACAAACTTACTCACTTGTTGCAGCATCATCGCCACTAATGATTTCTTCTGCTTCGCCTTCTACTACATTATCATCTGAAGGTGGTGCTGTAATGGGTGTCACTGGCATATCCGGTTCGTCTACTGCTATCGCGTTTTCCACTACTAAATCCAGGGCTTTTTTGCAAAGCAGGTCGCGTTCGAAGTCTTTGCGGCGGGGAGGGGTAATTGTATCAATAAATTTATCTAGTGCGTCTCCTTCAAAGGTGGTCATCTCGCCAAGATGAGTACGGAATTCTTCGTCATTTACGGCCATGGCTTCCTTGATTGCTACGGCTTCCAGTGCCAGCTGAGAGTCTACATCAAACTTGCATTGCTCTGCCCAGCTTGCACGCATCATCTCTTCTGTCATGTTGGAGAAGCGCATGTAACTTTCCACGTCCATACCATGGCTTTGTATTTGGCGGGTGAAGGAATCCCATTGTTCATCTATCCGGGCGGTATACATGGCCTCGGGTACTTCCATTTCAGCTAGCTGGATAAGCTGGCGTACCAAGTGCATCCGCTTATTGCTGTCTAGCTGGGAGGTTTTACGTTCTGCTATTTTTTGGGCCAAGTCGGCTTTGTAATCTGCTAGATTGTCAAATTCGGACACATCTTGAGCAAAGTCATCGTCAATTTCTGGCAGCTCCTTGGCCTTAACATCCAATATTTCTACTTCAAAGGTGGCGGGTTTTCCCGCAAGGGTCTCGTGGCCGTATTCTTCTGGGAAGGTGACTTCTACCTTAATATCATCACCTACCACATGACCAACAAGCTGAGCTTCAAAGCCGGGGATAAACTGATTGGAGCCCAGGGTCAAGTCAAAGTCCTGGGCAGAGCCGCCCTCGAAGGCCTCGCCTTCTGAGTAGCCGGTAAAGTTGATTGTCACTATGTCGCCGTTTTCGGCGGCCCGTTCTACGCTTACTTGGCGGGCGTTTTTTTCCTGCTCGGCCTTAAGTGCGTCTTGGACATCGGCTTCGGTTGCATTGGTTTCCATCTTAGGGTAGGTGAGGCCGTAATAGCCGTCTATTGCTACCTCTGGCCTTATATACACTTGCACATAGAAAACTGCCCCGGTGGTTTCGCTCATTTCACCTGGTTCAATTTCCTCGGGTTTGTATACCGGGTCTATGTTGTGCTGTTCTAGGGATTGTTCATAGGCATCGGGCAGTACGAAGTTGATGGCGTCTTCGTGAAAGACGTCCTTGCCGTACATCTGCTCTATCATTTTGCGGGGGGCTTTACCTTTGCGGAAGCCCGGAAGATCAAAATAGTGCTTATTCTTGTTGTAGGCCTTTACCAGGCCTTCTCTAAAGCCTTCGGGGCTTATAGTGATTGTGAGCTTGATTTTGTTTTTTTCCAGCTTTTCGTACTCGGATGTGAACTGGGTTTGTTTTGATTTGCTTTTGCTCATTGGATGCCTCCGGGAAAGATTATTGGGAAATTATTATTTCTTATATAAAATTCGAAAAACCTGAAGGAGTATAACATAGGGGCATTTGATTGGCTAGGGTTAAAAAGGGAAAAAATATATGAAAAAAATAAGCCCGGTGGGTTTTTACACCCCTCGGGCTTATTTTTTGATGGTGCTTGAGCTGATCTAGTTTCGCCTATCCACTTCCACAGTACCAGTTTCATTGTCGATAATTATTCTTCTGTCGTCCTTTTCGAACTCTGTGTATTGGTAAGCGGCTTTCCTTTTCTTTTTCTTTTTTTTCTTGCTGCTTTTGCTTCCTGTGGAGAACAATATCGCCGAGATAGGGATTATCAGCCATCCCCAGGCCCACCAGCCGAGGAAAACGCCAAGAAGAATATATATAAATGGCGATACTGCCGGTATGTTATGACGTCTGACTCCCGAGCTTAGTATAGCTGTAATGGGGATAATCACCCAGCCCCACCACCACCAGCCCCAAGTCCACCACTCGGGCTGCCAGGTGTTTTGGGTAATGCCCATGAGGATGTATATGAAGGGCGCAAGGGGTACAAGCTTAACGAAAAGCCTGTCGAAGCGCACACGGATGTTGATGCCATAGTCCTCTTCTAAGTCGTCAAACACAACTGCGCGTTTCCGCTCGAAGCCGCTGATTAGCTCTTCTGGGTCACCAAGGCCGTCTTTTGCGGTGTACAGGGCTTCTTCGAAGGAGAGGCCTGCGGCCATATAGTCGCTGATGCGCTCTGTCAGGTGGATGCGTAGTTCTTCTTTTTGTTCCCGCACTCTTTCGCATTCTACTACATCGTAGAATATGTCATTTATCAGCTTGGATATACGTTGTTCGTTCATGCTATTCCACGCCTCCTTCTGTAGCTGTGCATAGGGCCAGGGATGCTTTGTCTTTGTTGCGCCATTCGCTTATTGTATTTGATATTGCAGTTGCTATGCTTTGTGTCATCTTTGCAATGCGGCCCTGTTTTGTCTGGCTTATGGGATAGCTGCATCTTTCGAATTCACGGGGGGTGTAGTGATTTTGGCTTTCCGGCCTGTTCATTGCGGCGTCTCCTGCCAGAAGGTAGTTGTTAATTCTCTCGCGATTTTTCATAGTTGTTGTCCTCCCATTTTAAAATTTTATCAAGTAGGTTTTTTGTCATTTCCCATTTGATTCTGTTTTCTGCTAGGTACTCGGCTCCTGTTTGGGTTAGGGTGTAGTACTTTCTGCGACCTCCTTGGCTTTCGTCCCCCCAGTATGAGGCTATAAGCTTTTCTGCCTCTAGGCGGCGCAGGCCGGAATACATGGTGGCTTCCTTGATTTCGCAGGTATCGTTGGTGATATGGGAAATGGTCTTGCTTATGCTGTAGCCATAGCCGTCCTCTAAAGAGATGATTTTCAAGAGGATAAGGTCTATGTGCCCGCTTAGCAGGCTTGATGTGGTTGGTATTGGGCTCAATTGAGTTCCTCCTTTGATGAAATATTATGATGCATCGATTACTTTGTATTTATGATTACTGTGCGATGTATAGTAATATATATTGCAGAATTAATATTGTCAACCCCTTTTTGCAAATTTTTTTGCATTGAATAGACTTCCTCGGAAACATCACGATTGCAGGCCTAATTCTGCGTTAAAGTGTCGCGAAATCAGGCTTAATTACAATCGTGAAATAGGTATCCGAGGAAGTCTAATATGCGGTTGTGGGTAGGTATTACTGTGCCATTGTGGTATTGTTTGTATAACTGGTGGATATCTTGTTTGGAGGTGTGGATATGAAATGGAAATTGATTATGATTATTGTCATAACTGCAATTGGTGCACTATTATTGATGGGGTGCGGCAGCCAGCCCGATGATTATCCTGTGAATTATTCCCCAACTGATGCTGGATATGAAGCCCTTGAAAATTATGAAGGCAGTGATAGTGCAGCCGTAGAATCAGGCGCTATATCTGTGACGGAATACAGCATTGCAGAAAACACCAATTATAATGTTATAGACAATGGGGATGTATATAGTAACGCCATTACTAGTGCATCGCCCAGGCCTATTGATACCCGCCAGCCCGTTACATTGGCTGTTACAATCAACGAGACTTTCACTTATTTCGATGCATATGAAATAGGGGGAGAGTTTTTTATTTTTGTTGGGGATTTGTGGGAGGTCTTTATGTATACCCAGGCGAGGTTTGGGTTTTGGAGCGATGTGCCTAGAGATAATAGCGGCAATAACCTGGTTGCCGGTATTGCCACCCATCACATCCATGGAAACCTGTACGCTACATTAGCCGGCCTGGCATCCAATATGGAGTTTGACATAGTGTCACAGCAGGGCTATGAAATAATCATCTGCACAAGGGAGCCATATGTAAGTGATGAATACTTTGCAGATATTGTGGGCTTTCTTGTTGCAGCGTACCCCCAACTTTTTACTGGTGAAAGGATCTGGGAAGACTTTGGTTATATGCTTATGGGAGACGTTGGTTATAGCAGCTATTGGTTTGCTGGCTCTATGCGTATATTTGATTTCCATGGCGGAAGGCCTATAATTGCGGTAGGTTTTCATGACGCAGGCAGCTGGTTCTCGGTATATTACATGTTCACAGATGGCATGTACCAAAGAAACATTAATTTGACATCTATATGGGGCGCATATCAGTGCCCTGAAGGGCGGATAGGATGGCTATACGTTGACGGTGAATACATTTTCTTAACTGATGGCTCTATTCCAACGGATGGAGATAGATTTTTTTCTGCAACTGACGGCACACGAAGCGCAATCACATCAGATATTGAGGAATCGCTCCTTACTCCTTCGCGCTTATGTGTTGCCCTCGGCGGACATGTGGAAGACGCTGCCAAACAGCAGCTATGGCCGGCACTGGCCCCCCGAGCCGATGGCATAATAATAGATGGTAACCTACCCAATGAGGTAGTGGATATAGCGGCAAGCTTTGTGATGGGGCTGGAATATGTACAGTCAGTTGATGTAGTAAAGGCAAGCCTTATCCGGGATGAGGTAGTGTGCGTAACAGTAACAAGCACGACAGGCTTCGTCGATTATTACCGGGTTATCCTATACACTGTTGACAGTAGCCTTGAAGTATATAGTTATGAGTGGGGATTTTGGTGGAATAGAAACTGATTGCTAAAGCAAATTGATTTCGAATTAATTTGCTATATATGCTGCTATAACATAATAAGAGTGGGCTACCTCCATGATGAAAGATAGCCCATTCTTTGTTATGTTTGCAAATCATACATACCTACGCCCACCACATCTGCGCAGGGGGCTCATACATAAGAATAGGCTTAAGAAACTCAATAGCTTTTTCTAGCCCTTCCTCAATAGACATAAGGCCATCTTCATGCTCGATGCTAACCGCGCCGTCATAGCCAATAGCACGAAGAGCCGAAATCATGCCACGCCATTCTTCCTCGCCATGGCCATAACCCACAGTCCGAAATACCCAGCTACGTCCCAGGAAATCGTCATATGCGCCAGTTTCCAGCGTACCATTAACAGCCGCATTAAACAAGTCAACCCGGGTATCCTTAGCATGAAAATGATGGATTGCACCCTTAAGGGCCTTGATGGCCTCCACAGGCTGTATCCCCTGCCAGAACAAATGGCTAGGATCAAAATTGGCTCCAATAGCCGGGCCAACAGCCTCCCGTAATCTCAACAGCGACTTTGGATTGTAAACACAAAAGCCGGGATGCATTTCCAAAGCAATCTTAGTAACGCCATATTCGGCAGCCAATGCCGCCGTCTTTTTCCAGTAAGGGATAAGCACATCGTTCCACTGGTATTCCAGTACCTCAAGATACTCGCTAGGCCAGGCACAAGTTACCCAGTTAGGGTACTTTGCACCAGGATGGTCCCCAGGGCAGCCGCTGAAGGTTATAACAGTGTCCACACCAAGTTCCTTGGCTACCTTCAAGGTATTTACAAAATCCTGATGGAATCCCTCTGCCGCCTTTTTATCAGGGCTTACGGGGTTTCCATGAACGCTAAGAGCGCTGATACTCAAGCCATGCCTATCCAAAGATGACCGCAAATTGGCTAGCACTGCCGGATCCTTAAAGGCCGCCTCCGGGTCAAGATGGGCCTTGCCGGGATAGCCGCCTGTGCCGATTTCCACGGTTTGCACACCAAGTTTGGCTAGATACGCAAAGGCCTCGTCTGCTGGCTTACCTGATAAGGGTACTGTCAAAACACCTAGTTTCATATTTTCCTCCTTTGCGATAAGATTTAGTAGGAATGTTATGTAACCGCTTTTGTCAATATCATCAAAAGCGGTTACATGATTTTCTCACTAAAACTCAATCATCTTTCCAGTCTCGGCAGATTTGTATATAGCTTCAAGGATTTCGGTAACAACACAGGCTTCCTCTGGCTTTACTACCAGCGGTGTGCCCTTAGTAATTGCGTTGATAAAGGTCAACTGCTCGTTAACATCGGGGTCAGTGGACGCCCCTTCAAAGAAGGCTACACCGCCAGCACCGAGCTTTGGCTTTTTCTCATACAGCAGACCAAAATCATCGCCATTTATGCGTACGCTGTCTTGCATGTCTGCGCCGGCCTTTGTACCGCAAAGGGTGGCACGGGCTTCGTTGGCTTCTATCATGTTAAGTGCCCAGCTGGATTCCAATATAATTGTTGCACCGTCTTCCATTGTTATGAAGCCGAAGGCGCTGTCTTCTACTGTAAACTCTGCAGGATCCCATGGGCCAAAAGCATTGCCGCATACGCCGTTGCCATTAAGCTTTTTGTATACGTTGCCCACTACTGATTTGACTTTGTAGTTATTCATATACCATAGGGTCAGGTCAAGGGCATGGGTTCCGATATCTATAAGCGGGCCGCCGCCTTGCTCCTCTTCATTTAAGAAAACGCCCCATGTTGGCACGGCACGCCGCCTTAGGGCGTGGGCTTTTGCGAAGTAGATATCACCAAGGTCGCCGCGTTCTACGGCTCCTTTGATGTACTGGCTTTCGGGCTTGTACCGGGTTTGGTAGCCTATGGTTAGAAGTTTGCCTGTCCTTTTTGATGCTTCTACCATTTCCCTTGCTTCTTTGGAGGTTTTGGCCATTGGCTTTTCACACATTACGTGCTTGCCCGCTTCCAGTGCGTCTATAGTGATAAAGGAATGGGATTTGTTGGGTGTTAGCACGTATACCATGTCGATGGTCTTGTCTTCCAGCAGTTTTTTGTACTGGGTATATACTTTGGCATCGGGCGTGCCGTACTCCTTGGCGGCTTTTTGAGCCTTTTCTTCAACTATGTCGCAGAACGCTACCATGTCTGCCTTTCCGGTTGCTTTCAAGCAGGGCATGTGCTTACCACCTGCAATGCCACCACAGCCGATAATCCCGGCTCTTAGTTTTTTTTCTGCCATTGGTTCCTCTCCTGTCTTCATATGAAGTTTGCGCTGTATTGCCGCATGGGTTGATTATACGGATTATGTGCTGTGCTTGCAATATGTTTGGGAAACCATGGATGCAAACACTCTGTCTCAAAGCAACAGGCCCTAGCTAATGCGTGCTATGAAAGCCGTGCGGCCACCTGAGACTCCTTTTACTAAATAGTTGTCCTTACTGTGGTAAGCGGTTATTTCAGCTTCTTCTCCTAGGCGGATTTCCGCAAGGTAGTTGATTTGTACCTGAGTCCAGTCTGGGATGTTGTTGAGGATATCTGTACTTGACCCGGGAGTATCAGCTGTAGTTGGGAATAGAGCATTGCCTATCAAATCGCCGTAGATGCTGTTGTTCATATGCATATTGGTGTCGGCGTCACGATAGCCTACTACATGCTTATAGCTGAAAAATGGCTGGCCGCTGTCCGGTGATAATTTCTCCGGCATTATCTCTACCCCTTCGGCCCCAAGTGTTGGCAGGGGAATCGGCAATGCTGACGGGCGCAGCACTTTACGGGTATTGAAATCAAACAACAGCCACAAGCTGGCCCATTCCATTATCTTTACCCCTGATTTATCACACATCCCGGGGCTAGCGTACATCCCAGGGCTAGCGTACATATCGCCCCGCCTTAAAAAAGTGCCTTTGGCCACATCTGAGGGCCAGGTTCGGATTAATACTTCTTCGTCGTAGGCGGGCATACGAATAATTTTTACCCCAAAACGTTGGAGTACAAATGTCATGCCAAGCTTGGAGAGTACATCATAGCCTGCGCCTAGCTGTTTTGCGTTTACATCGGCGGCTACATGTACCATGCGCAGTAGGGCCGATAGCTTGATTTTGCCACGGTAGTCTAGGTCGTAGTAGGTGATGCGGGTAGGTTGTTGGTATAGCGGGTTCATTATTGCCTCCTTTGCCTTCTTGCAGGCGTGATAAATTCTTGAAAATGGTAGAGATACCCCTATCGGAATCCCTTAAACTACGCTATTATGACTTATATGAATCTGAAAGTCATCATCACTGCAAAGGAGCGCTTAGCATGACCTGGTTTAGATCATCCTTTGAATGGGCGGGAGATCTGTACGCCAGATGGTTTGCCCACTGGCTTCATGTAGATTTTCTTATACGCACGGCTATACTTCTTATGATGTGCTGGCTAATCATTTTTGTTGCCGTGCTTATTTTCAAATATGTACTGGGCCCTTTGATGGTGCTGATTTATGTAAATATATTAAAGCGAGCCTGGAATTTCTTTTTCACCGAAACGGTACATGAGTGGATTTATATCAACTACCATTCAAAGGGTGACCCTAAGTTTTCCAATTTATATATGAGGCTTTGCGACAAGGTAAAGCATAACCGCGCGGTGCTGTCGTACACCAGGTACAAAAACATCATGCGGCAGGGGCGGGTACGTAAGGTGGGTAATCATCTGATGATTTACACCGGGATAATAGCGACACTGTGGATAGGAGCCTTTGGGCTCAACCAAGAATACGCAATGCCGGCCTGGGCTGGCAGCACGCCAGATGTAAGAGAAAATAACGGCCAAGCTGAATACCCAGGCCCAGACGAAACGCCCCAGGATAATAACGGGGCCGTAAGTGATAACAACGAAACCAACGGTGAAACCAACAACGAAAATAACGGTGAATCCGTCGGAGCAGCTGACATATATCCGCCAGGATTGCTAAGCCCTGGACATTTTCCGGCAGACGGGCAGGTAATATTTGCACTTACAGATGAAGCCGGAAGTGACGGCGCAAGACTAAGAGACGGCCCCGGCACTGCAACTACAGTTATCGAGATGCTGTTTGGATATGATTTGCTGATATACTTGGGCTTCTATGCCCCAGACCCCGATGTGGAGACTTTGTACTGGTTACAGGTGCGCACGCCTTCTGGGGCCGAGGGGTATATTGCCAGCCAGTTGGTGGAGGTTGTGGGGTAGATTATCTACACTAAAAAATAATGCCCTGTTTTCGGATTAGTTTGCGATAAAACCGAAACAGGGCATTTTTTGTGCAATAGGTTCTAATAAACCTCAATAGAAAACTCACTAGCCGGGCGGACATCCCCAACCACAAAAGCATCAACCCCAGCCGCAATCATATTGGCCAAAAGCTGCGATACATCCTCTCTCGGCACAGAAAGAAGCAGCCCGCCAGAAGTTTGTGGGTCATATAAAATCGGTAAAAGAGGCTTTGGCACATCTGCCGTGACGTTCACCTTTGGTGATAGATACTCCATGTTCCGCCCTGTTCCCCCAGGGATAACCCCTTCCTCAGCCAACCGATATACACCCTCCAAAAGAGGTATGTCTTTAGCCGCAAAAGCCAGCGTGCACCCACTGGCCTGGGCCATCTCGCTGGCATGACCAATAAACCCAAAGCCGGTGATATCCGTGCAGCCATGAACGCGGGTTTTAACCGCCGCGTCCCTGGCATATTTGTTGAGCTTGGCCATGGAATCAATTGCAGGTTGAAACTGAGCCTGTGTGATAATGTCCTTCTTTGCTGCAGTGGCCAAGATGCCGCTGCCAAGGGGCTTTGTCAGCACAAGTACATCTCCAGGCTGTGCCCCGGCATTACTCCAAAGCTGAGCCGGATCCACACAGGCGCTTACGCATAGCCCATACTTAGGCTCCGGGTCAATTATGGAATGCCCTCCGGCTATAACCGCCCCGGCTTCCCGCACCTTGTCTGCGCCGCCGGAAAGGATTGCAGCCACGTCGCCGGCCGGCATACAGGACGGGATACATAGAATGTTTAATGCAACAGTAGGAGATGCCCCCATTGCATACACGTCAGAAAGGGCATTGGCCGCAGCAATCTGCCCAAACTGGTATGGGTCATCTACTATAGGAGTAAAAAAGTCTACGGTCTGGATAAGCACCAAGTCGTCCCGTACTTGGTACACGCAGGCGTCATCGCTGGTGTCGAAACCTACCAGCAGCCGCGGGTCGTGGTTTGTAGGTAATGCCTTTAGCATATCAGATAGGGCCCCCGGCCCTAGCTTAGCCGCTCAGCCTGCGTGGGCAGACATGTGAGAAAGACGTTGTTTTTCGGCCATGGGTCACCTCGCATTCATATATTTAATGGAATACATTGTAACACAAGCTGTGGGGTGCATACTATACAGTGCAAAACAAAGCCCCTACGAACCAATAAAAAAGCTCGAGGGGCATAATTTTTGGCGGGAGTATGTGGGAATCGAACCCACCTAAGCAGCTACTAACCACTCTCACAGGTTTTGAAGACCAGGGGGCACACCAGCACCCATCCACTCCCATTGCTGGGTTATATAACGCACTGTGGGATAAATACCATCTATTTACCACTTATTATAATTATATGCTGTATTGCTTTTGTTGTCTATCTGATTCTTGAGAATATGCGTAAAGCCCTGCGCAATGAAGGATGGTTTTCTTTTCAGTCATCAATTCTTTCAAGCAAAAAAATCACAGGGCGTATGCCGTCGTTACAGGAAGTAACGGCAATGCCAGGCTTTGTAGTGCCATCATTGTCGTAGAAATAATCGACACCATGGGCCAGCGCAAATACATAGGGGTACATAGTCTTCCATGCATCGTCGCACATGCCCTCCGGCTTGCTTAATGATGCATAGTACACTTGCCCCTCTTCGTGCAGATCGCATTTGTCTAGCTCTGGGTGGCCGTATTCGGCGTTCATTTCTTCATCAAAATACCTTTTTAGTACTGTAATCTTGACACGGTTCATCATTTGCATCCCCTGCTTATCCATTATTATTCTTATTGCTGGGTTTTGATTCAACTGGTATGTTAATCCTTTAGCCATGAAATGGCGGCTTCTTCGCTATCCTCAATGGCAATCTCAACTGCAATCTTTGCAGATTCCAGTAATCGTTCTGATTCGCGTCGTAGCGCAATGGAGCGATGAACATAGTCTGCAATGCGTTTCTGCGTATTGTTATCTAACACTGGCAGTGGCATTTCTTCCAAAGCAGAGCTGGAAATAGCAGTAAGAATTGTTCCAGAACAACGCCGTTTCATCATGGCCTGCACAGGTGTTGACTTGAACAAAACCAGCAACGTTTCAGCATTTATCTTTGCGGATTGGACAATATAAAATCCTGTGGAGCAGATAGCGCCATCATATATGTCATCAATTAGAGCACAGCTCTGTAATGATCCCTCAATTGACGAAACTATTACCTGCCCGCTTCTTACTAAGCGCCTTGCCCGGGAAGGCAATTCATTAAATGATGCGGTTATATGTCCAGTTATATTGCCAGCTTTGCCAATATCGGCAAGTTCGATATATGAGTAATATCCATCATGAGGAATGAAAGTTCCATCACACACATGAACATTAAAAGTCGGGCCATTAGACAATCGCTGTTCGATTTCTTCATATTTGGGAAGATAATACTCTGCATCAAACCGGCTGGTTGTACTATAGCTTTCGGAAAATGTTTTGATTGCAGTATTGTTGCTGGATGGCACAAAACCTGTCATGCCTAATTTTTGCATGAGTAGCTTCTCTGCGCCCTTGAACAAATTATCAGCATCAATGCGCATATAATGGGCAGATTGAAAACATTGTTTTATTTTGCCCTGCAATGCCATGGAAATGAGAGGTATTTCCATTTCTTTAACTTCTTCGGGATTTACATTTGTCTGATTGATAGACTGCCGTGCCCTGCGCTTGATATCCAAGGTTCCATATTTGCTGTTTAAATATGCAGTTAAGTATTCGGAATTTATTTTTCCTTCGTCTGGCACAAAACGCACCAGGTATGAGGCAAAAATCATAGCTGTGTGCTCAGCATTGGGATAATAAATTCCCGTCCGTCCCACTAAATCATAGGAATTTGTCCTGTTAAACAATACATCCCCTGGGTTTAGCTTATACATTTCAAATTCATCCGATGATATACAGGCGGCTTTGTCAACATGTAAATCGCATAGCATGTTATGGATTTCATTCATTCTATAGATAGGGTAGCCAACATTGTCCTCATTCATCTCAATTGAAATTCCATATTGTGAGTTAGTGAGGCATTTCTCTATTTTCTCGTACTGTAATGCATGGTTTTTCTTTAATTGTGTTGTGTAGTATGCTGTATCAATCCTAAAATCTTTGTTCTGCCTTATTGTGCTAAGCGAAACCTCCACTGCCTCCAGCCCGCTCATTAACCCTTTGTATTTAGCTGGGTCAAATGGCGGGCCTATACGAAAAAACTTAGTTTTTCCTTTATGGCAAACTGGGCAAAAGCGTCGGCTATTCCATCCGGTGTAAACCCTTCGTGATTGTACAGGTCGTGGTCTACTATAAGATGTCCATGTTCATCCAACAGGGGTTCGCTGTTTACAGCATCCCAGACATAGATTTTGTCGCCTCTTTTATCCTTGCTTGGCTTTTGCATTGTTGCCATAAAAATAGGATAGTCGTCTGCCTGCGGACATAGCTGGTCATCCCATTTTTGGACAAACAAGACACTTGTTTTAGTGCCTGTATGGGGCTTAAACACATTTCCATGGAGCCCTACAACAGCTATAATGCGGCATCGCTGGCAGATGTAATCCCTGATGCGTTTATCCGTAGCATTATTAAACCGCCCTTGAGGGAGGACTATTGCCATCCTGCCTCCGGGCTTCAAAAAATTCAGGTTTCGCTCAATAAAAAGGATGTCGCGGCCTACCTTGTCTTGCAGCTTGCCTTTTTCACTCTTGCCTAGGTCATATCTGGCAAGGATTGTGCCTTCTTTTACATCACCAGCAAAGGGTGGATTTGCCATTAGCAAGTCAAAGGAGAATTGCCTATAATCATCATCTGCTGCGTCTTCTGGGCGAATATCGAGCAGTCGCTCAAATACGGCGTTATAGTTGCGCCGCCATGCCCTATTGCTTACGACTTCATCCCAGCGGCCATAATCAAGGGTGTTAAGGTGGATTACATTGCTTTGACCATCCCCTGCTATCAGGTTAAGAGTCCTGGCAACGCGGACAGTTTTTTCATCAAAATCAATGGCAAATACATTGTCACGGACATATGCAGTTTCACGCTCTGTCCGCTTATCTGTTGTAAAGCCTTCCCCAATGGGGAGTCCCATTTCTTTTCGTATGTTCTTCCATACATGGAAAATGGCATGTATGGGAAAACCTGCGCTTCCGGCTGCAGTGTCAATGATGCTTTCCCCTTCCTTGGGATTCATCATCTTTACACACATATCAATGACATATCGTGGTGTGAAGTATTGTCCCTTCTCCCCTTTTTGAGATTTGCTCATCAGGTATTCGAAGGCATCGTCAATTACGTCTAGATTATTGTTGAATAGCTTTATGTCCTGCAAAGTAGAAACGCAAACAGCCAAATGTGATGGGGTAAGTAAAATGGAATCACTGTCACTGAATATCCCGCTCCATTTCCTTTTTGCGGACTTGAATATTTCATCAATCTTGGCTTTTAACTCACTGTTTGTATCACCGCTATTGCGGAACTGTAAGTAATAACTTGGATCATGGGCCCCAACTATTTCGTCATACAGCTTGGAGAAAATAAGCTTGAATACTTCTTCAAAGCTGTCGACTCCAGCATTGGAAAGTACTTCATCCTCGATTTCGATGATTAGATCCCTAAGTGAGCGCTTTTCCTTTGCAATTTTGTCGCGCTGCTTTAACTCCTCGTAGTTAACACGCTCGTTTAATATATCCGACAGCTTTTCGGTAGCTTTTGGGATGTCTGTCAATTGCTCGAAGTAATTGGGCTCTTTACGGTTGTAGCAAGACACTTGCTGGCCGTTTGTCCATACCGCTAGTGGCGCGCCGGTTGCGTTGGTGTAGGATTTAAGCTGCTCTTTACCGTCTTTTAGCTTTGGTTTTTTTACCTCAATAATAATATATACAGCCGTTGGGTTAAGCTTGTCCATGATTACAATATCGGCACGTTTTATTTCGCGCCCAAAGTTGACGGCATATTCTACTTGCAGCCGGCTTACAGGGTAGCTATAGGTGTTAATCAGACGATAAATATATAGCTGACGCACAATTTCTTCTGGTATAGCCTTTACATGTTTTTGGCGGACAAGACAGTTTATGTAAGCTGTTTCCTTTGACTTGTCTGTGGCCGGGCGAAGGGTAATATTATGCTCTATTGCTGATATCTCATTAGCTGTAAACATGGCATCCCCATAGTTAGAGTTTGCAAAAATGTCTTTTACAGGCATGGTGTTACCTCCCAAAGTCTTTAATCTATAACCCACTCATTAACAAAGGCAAAAATATGGTCAGTAGCAGGGGGGCGGCCCTGGGTCACTCTTGTTGCGGTAAGTACTGCAGAATGCCTGAAGCCCAAACTGATTATAGGCAGCCGCTGAGTAAACCCTTGCTGCAACATGGATACAGCTTGCAAATAAGCGCTTTCTGTGGAGGCGGCGTTTAGGTTGGTAAGTAGTCCTTCCATAACCGGGTCAACCCCAAACAGTGGGCCCCCTTGAAACATGAAGGCAAAGTCAGGTTCGAAATCCAGCTGCATTCCGCCTAGGAATAAATCAAAATCCCCAGCCTGCAGCCTTTCGTAGTATTCGTCAAAGGGTAGTATAACAACTATGGCTTCCTGCCCGGCTATTTCCAGATTTGTTGCTAGGCGCTGTGCAATATGCGCCCTTTCGATATGCTCGGCATTGACCAAAATCTCCAGGGGCTCTGGGGTGTAGGTAGCAGTGAGCAAGGTTGCCGCCCGGGCCAGGTCATTGATGGGCCCAGCCGCAGTGTTGTCATGCATCCAGCTAAAGGGATGGATAGGTGATACTGCCCGCACTGCCTGGTGAGAGTAGACCGCACTCATGGCCTCATCGGCATTGAAGGTATAGGCAATCCCTTGACGGAAGCCTAAGTCTTGAAAAATTTCGCGCTGGAAGTTAAAGCCCACAAATTCGAAGTACATCGCGGGAAACTCTTCGTGGTGTACTGGCTTTACGCTGTGGTGCTTCACCCATTCCGAAAAAGGCAGCCTGATTGTGTCCACAACACCTTGGTCAAATGCATAAAGCCTGCCTCGTTCGTCTGGGATAAACAGTACTTCAATTTCGTCAATTGTAGCACCGTGGCGGAAGGTATAGGGGCTTCGGGCCAATGTCATGGATAGCATGGGAGAAATAGATTCGAAAAGGAATGTCCCATTGCCCAGAGGGGCCATGTTACGGGCACTGGCAGGATTATTGTGCCCGCGGTAATAATGCTCGGGGATTATTGGAAAATTTAGGGCGTAACCTGCCGTCATGGAGGCTTGGTAGAAAATTACCACGGCGGTTTTGGAGTCAATCCGGTCTATCCGGGCTATGTTTTCTATGTTGCGCTTGTAGATTACTGTATCCGGGGCCTGCCGCAGCACCCCCACGGAGAAGATTAGATCATCAGAGGTTACGGGCATACCATCGCTCCATATTGCATCGCTTCGGATGGTAAGGGTTGCGCTGGAGAAATCCGACGCAAGCTCCATATTGGCAAGATGATGGGTAGGGCGCAGGCTGTGGTCAAAGATGACCAAGGGCTCAAAAATAAGCCGTAATATCTTGGCTACGGTTCCGTCTTCGTTAAGCAGGGGGTTAAGGGTCAGGGGATGGCGCATTGCAAGGCGCAGTACTCCATCGTTAAGGAACGCGGCCTCAGGGGTGTGAGTGCGCAGAGTAGGTTGAGGGTCTTGTTCTTGAACCTCTGTTTCATAATCCGGTATGTCTTCAACAGTGGGTGGCTGGGGTAGGAATAGGTCAAAACATGCCGTAAGGAATAACAGAGCCGCTATTAGCAGCGCAGCAATGTGTATTGTATTTATCATATTTTTAGCGGCAATTCTCTTGCCTTGGCGTATATTGTTTTGTGCGCATTTCTTTAAATTATTTTTCATGATTTCTTCACGCTTTCCTTTGTCACGATGTGCTTCTCAAACCAAGCAGCCTATATAATCTCAAAATAACCCCATACACCCGCTGATTAAATGTAACCCGGCGCAGGTAGTTATCTGTTTCATTGAAAGGAATCACGTCCAGGGTCAGGCCGTCAGAGGAAAAATCCGGGTTTGCGAGCCAGTTATTTACATTTCCAAGGCCTGCGTTGTAGGCGGTTATTGCCAAGGTCAAATCCCCTTGATAGTAGCGCTTTAGCCAGTTTAAGTAAAAGCTGCCAAGGGCGATATTTACCCCAGGTTCCCATATGTTATCTGGATCAAAATCTTCCATGCCCATAAGCTGGGCTACCCATTCTGCTGTGGTTGGCATCAGCTGCATCAGCCCCTGAGCCCCTCTATGGGATTCGGCATGGGGGCGGAAGCTGCTTTCTGCCATTATCACTGCCAAAATCCAGGTTGGATCCAGGTCTCCGGCATTGGCCTCTATTATGTCCATATGGCGCACAGGGAAGCGCATACTTACTCCCAGGGCTAAGGCAGCAGTGCATAGTATCAGCAGTATAAATATGGTGATGAGAAATTTTTTCATTGTTCCTCCGGTGGGAGTGGTAGTGGTTGGTTATAAGCGCAGCACGCTTTCTAGTGCGGCAACAACCTTGCCTCTTAAATCAGCCAAATCATCCCCATTATTCTCTATTACTATGTCGGTATATGGCATTAATGCTTCATCTCCGGGGCGGCTGGCCAGTCTTTTTTCTGCAGCTTCTTGGGATATGTTGTCTCTTTTTATGATTCTTGCAAGGCGGGTTTCATAATCGGCGGTTACCAGCCAGCAGCTATGGCACATATTGTGCATACCAGCCTCTATAAGCAGAGGTGCGTCAATTACAGCAAAAGGGTGCTTACCGGATTTTTGTGCCTGGCATAGTAGTGCGGCAGTTTTTGCAGCTACCTTTGGGTGGATTATTGCTTCAAGGGAGGATAACCGGCAGCTATTTCCAAAAACCAGCTTACCCAAAGATGGCCTGTGGATTTCACCGCCTTCGTCAAGAATATCTTGGCCAAAGGCTTCTACGATTTCGTTATAGGCCGGTTGGCCTTTTTTCATTAGCTCGTGGGCCATTGGATCGGCTTCTATAGTAAAGCCGCCTATTTTTGCAAGGATGCGGGTGATTTCGGTTTTGCCGCTGCCGGATATGCCTGTTATTCCTATAATTTTCACTTGGTATCATACCAGCTTTCGCCTGTATTTACATCTGCGACTAAGGGTACTTTTAGGGTTGCTGCGCTTTCCATTTCTACTTTCAGTATGGTTTTTACCGTGGATAGTTCCTCGTGGGGTACTTCCAGCAGCAGCTCGTCATGTACTTGCAAGATAAGCTTTGATGTCAGGCCTTCAGCTTTTAAGCGCTTGGTTACGTTTATCATGGCAATTTTTATTATGTCTGCCGCTGTGCCTTGGATGGGCATGTTCATTACCACCCTTGCACCAAAGGCCCGCTGGTTAAAGTTGGGGGATTTAAGCTCCGGCATCGCCCTGCGGCGGTTGTATATTGTGGAGACGTAGCCTTCGGTCTTGGCTTTTTCAATTGTTTCGTCCATGTAGGCTTTGACCTTTGGGTATTTTTCAAAGTAGCCCTTGATGTAGCCATCAGCTTCTTTTGTTGAAATGCCGATATCCTGGCTTAGCCCGAATGCACTTATGCCGTATACTATGCCAAAGTTTACGGCTTTGGCGTTATTGCGCTGGTCTGGGGTGATGTCTTCCGGCGCAACCCCTAGTACCTGGGAGGCTGTTAGCCGGTGGATATCTTGGCCCTCCCGGAAGGCGTTAATAAGAATCTCATCGCCGGAAATATGAGCAAGTACCCTCAGCTCTATCTGGCTGTAATCCGCGTCTACAAAGATGCAGCCCGGCTTAGGTACAAAGGCCTTGCGCAGCTCCCGCCCCAGGGGCATACGAACCGGGATGTTTTGCAGATTGGGCTCTGCGCTGGATATGCGGCCCGTTGCTGTCAGGGCCTGGTGGAATGTGGAGTGTATGCGGGAAGTTGCCGGGTCGATAAGAGGCAGCAGGCCTTCAACATATGTGGATTTTAGCTTGGCATGAACCCTGTATTCTTGTACCAATGGGACTATTGGGTGGCTTTCTGTAAGCTTTTCCAGTTCATCTGCAGCGGTAGAATAACCTTGTGTGGTTTTTTTTCCGCCTTTTAGGCCCAATTTTTCGAAAAGGATTACCCCAAGCTGGGCTGGGGACTGGATGTTAAATGCCTCACCTGCGCATTCATAGATGCCTTTTGTAAGCTCGGCCAGCCTTTTGTCCAAGATGTGCCCGTATTCTGTTAGGGTTGATGGGTTTACCATTATGCCCACGGCTTCCATGTCTGCAAGAACCTCGGCCAGCGGCAGTTCTATATTGTTGTACAAATCCATCAGCCCTGCTGCAGCCATGGTGTCCATCATTGGTTGGTGGCAGCGGCATACTATGTCTGCTACATTTGTGGCATAACGGGCCGCTGTTTCCGGTAATAGGTCGGATGCTGTTTTGCGTGCGTTGCCTCGCTTGCCCTTGTTGTCCAGCAAGTCATCCAAAGTAGGAACCACTGTGTCCAGATATGTCAGGGCTAAATCGGCGGCTTGCCGCTGAGATTGCAATGTATTTATTACATATCCCGCTAGCAGTGCGTCAAAGCTCATGTTCTTTGGAGAAATGCTAAAGGGCTCAAGGCATGTGATTTCTCTTTTTATGTCCAAGGCCCATTTTGGGGTGTCAGCTTCCAGCCAGGGCCGGGCGGTTTCCAGTAGGTCTGATGCGGATAGCTCATCGCCTACGCATATATATTGGCCATGAGGCGGTGTGTCTGCACCGTGGCATAACGCAACCCCCATGCCTACTAATGCATTAGGTAATATGCCTATGATGGCATCTGGTATTGAGCCGATGCCAGTCAATGAGCCTGTTTCATGAGAAATAGCCATCTTTTCGCCCTTGTCCCATAAGGTGAAAAGGGCCGCTGGGCCTGATATGCAGGCAAAAAACATAGTTGCTTCTTCCTTAGTGCGGATGATGGGATATGTCTCTGGTAGCGGGGGAAGTTGGGATTGCCGGGCGTTGCATTCACGAGAGGTTGAACTTGAGGTAGGGGGTTCACCAGTACCGGCATCGGCATCAGCATCTATTATGGCGTCATTGTCACCCGCGTAAGACTCCAGGCTCATCTGAAGGCCGGAATTCTTATCAGGCTTCTTTGTGAAAGGGGCCGCCTTGCTTTGTGCTGCCGCCACAACATCCTTAGAAAAATGCCGGTACAAGGACTTCATCTCAAGACGCCGGACCTCGTTGTATACAACCTCATTCCAGATATTATCGGGCGGGGCCAGCTCCAAATCCACAGGGGCGTCAACCCTTATTGTAACTAGCTCCCGGCTAAGCCGGGCTTGCTCTTGATATTGCGCCAAGTTTTCCGATGCCCGCTTTGGCTTAATTTCCTCAGCATGGGCAATAGCATTTTCCAAGGAGCCATATTCGGCAATAATCTTTGTAGCGGTAACCTCGCCAATACCCGGCACACCTGGCACATTGTCCGAGGAATCCCCCATCAGGGCCTTTACATCAATAAACGCAGCGGGTGTGACACCGTACTTTTCCAAAACATCATCTGCATAATAGTTTTCCACTTCAGTCTTGCCCGCTTTGGTTTTGGGTAAACGGATACGCACTACATCCGTGGCAAGCTGCAGCATATCCCTGTCCCCGGAGATTATTATCGGGCTGATGCCCTCACCAGCCGCCTTTACTGCCAATGTACCAATAACATCATCGGCCTCGTAGCCAGAGCACTGGGCCAAAGGTATGCCCATCTTGGCCAATAATCCCTTCAATATAGGCACTTGCTGGCGCAGCTCGTCAGGCATAGACTTCCTGGTAGCCTTGTACTCGGCGTATTTTATATGTCGGAACGTAGGCTCTGGCAGGTCAAAGGCCACGGTAACAAAGTCGGGCTTTTCCTCATCGTAGAACCTAAGAAAGATGCTGATAAAACCATAAACTGCGTTGGTGTATTCTCCCGCTGTGTTGGTAAAGAGCGGCAGAGCATAGAACGCGCGGTTTAAGATGCTAAATCCGTCAAAGAGAAGAATTTTCTTGGGCATGAGAGCCTCCTAGCAATCTACTGTATAATCTGCGGCGTCTTCATTATCCCGGCAGGCTTAGTGCGGTACTCATAGCACCACTGTGCCCCTTCAGAGCGCCAGGCAGGCGGCCCGTACCAGGTAAGAGTTTCGTTGGCGTTGTGAAGGGCCCCGAAGGTGTTTACTCTATTTCCGTAGGCAGTAATAGTAAGCTCGTGCCAGCCTTCTGCCACATGCCCCAAATCCAGGATATACGGCGCAAAGGCAATAGGCCCCATGGGTTTCCCGTCCAGCTTTGCAGATACAAGTGGACAGCGGAAATACGCGGTCTCCAACTGCACCGGGCCGCCCTTTGCGTAAAACTTGCATACATAGTCAATATTTCCCCCATAGAAAGGCAGACCCATAAATCTAGTATCACCAAAACTTAGAGCTTCAGGATACGGGGCTATGCAGGTGTGGCGGCCTGCGACATTTACGCCAAACCAGCCCAGTAGGAAGCAGTTTTCTACGTTGGTACGCTTTTCGAAAGGGATTTCAAGGATTAGCTGGTTGTCGCCTTTTTTAAGTCCAGGCAGGGGCACTGTTTCGATGGCATGGTCTACATAGTAGCCGTTGGCGGCGGCGGTTACACATTCACCGTTCCATGTGATTGTGGTGGTGTCGCGGCCTTCCAGCGCCAGGCTTACCTCATCCAGAACAATCTGGGACGAAATTTGAAAGCGCAGCTTCAGTGCATTGCCGGATGGGGCTTGTTTTTCCAGAGTCCAGGGCTGTACTAGGGATTGCATACGCAGCGGGTAGCCCAGCTGCTTGCGGAAGATATTGTCTACGCGGAGTAGTTCATCTTGAGGCTGCCATGGGCCGTTGTTCATGGAAAACTCGGCCATGTCCAGTACAAGGACATTGGGCTCGTGCAGCTTGAAGGCTGCAGGTTTGTCTATGGGGGCGCCCAGTTCCGGGTTGATATCTGGGATATGGGAACTTGGGGATAAGGTTGGCAGGGTTGTTGTTACGTTTCTTGTGGAGATGCTTTGGCCTTTGCCTGAGGTTAGCTTTAACAATATGCTGTCGTGCATGTGCATGGGGTATCTTATGATGGTGATGCCGTTGGCGTATTCTGCGGCTAGGGGCGTGATGCTGCCGTCCAGTGTGTTGTACAGGGTTGGCTCGTACTGCCCTTTTATATGAAGGCTGATTTCCTCTCCTTGGGGGATGTCCATATTTTCTGGCTTTGTGCCGTTGCAGACA
>Ga0123355_10003994_pt1 | contig 21354 bp, 17 predicted proteins | sample TergutEmb28metaG_3_FD_89872 | JGI IMG/M metagenome (GOLD analysis project Ga0123355, IMG submission 89872) | Embiratermes neotenicus P1 segment gut microbial communities from Petit-Saut dam, French Guiana - Emb289 P1 | ecosystem: Host-associated > Arthropoda: Insects > Digestive system > Gut ...
AGCACAGTACAGTACAGTACAGCACAGCACAGCACAGCACAGCACAGCACAGCACAGTACAGTACAGCACAGCACAGAACAGCACGGCACAGTACAACACAGTACAGCACAGCACAGCACGGCACAGCACAGTACAGCACAGTACAGTACAGCACAGCACAGTACAGTACAGCACAGCACAGCACAGCACGGCACAGTACATCACAGCACAGCACAGTACAGCACAGCACAGCACAGCACAGCACAGTACAGTACAGTACAGCACAGCACAGCACAGTACTGCACAGTACAGCACGGCACAGTACAGAACAGCACAGTACAGCACAGCACGGCACATTACAGTACTGCACAGCACGGCATAGTACAGCACAGTACAGCACAGCACGGCACAGTACAGTATTGCACAGCACGGCACAGTACAGCACAGTACAGTACAGCACAATACAGCACAGTACAGCACAGCACGGCACAGCACAGTATAGCACAGCACAGCACAGCAAATTATAGCACAACACGGCACAGAAAAATACAGCACAACACAACACGACACAGTACGGCACAGTACAGTACGGCACAGCACATTACGGCACAGCCCAGCACAGCACAGTATAGCACAGCACGGCACAGCACAGTACAGAACAGCACAGCACAGTACAGCACAGCATAGTACAGCACAGTACAGCACGGCACAGTGGAGTACAGTACAGCACAGCAAGACACAGGACAGCACGGTACTGCACAATACAGCACAACACGGCACGGTACTGCACAGCATAGCACAGCGCAGCACAGCACAGCACAGCACAACATAGTAGAGCACAATACAGCACGGCACAGTAGACTACAGTACAGCACAGCACAGCATGGTACTTCACAATACAGCACAACACGGCACGCTATTGCACAGCATAGCACAGCGCAGCACGGCACAGTACAGCACGTTACTGCACAGCACGGTACTGCACAGTACGGCACAGCACAGCACAACACAGCATGGTACGGCACAGCACGTTACTGCAGTTTACAGCACGACACAGCTTGGTACAGCGGGTAACATCCCTCCTTTCCTAACCTCCGGAAAGGCCCTCCTTACTATTGTTCTTCCACATAAACTCTGAGATATTACCAAAATGCATCATCAGTGTTCCTATAAGAGCCCAGTTGCTGCACCAAATGTCCCATCATAAGCACACATTGTTTTTTGTTTAAGGAAAAATGGAACCCAATGGGTGACATAAATGACCCGTGCACTGTTCAGGAAACGACGGATTGTCCCTTTGCACGTCTGTGGCCTAAGACAGCGACAGACAGTGAAGACTCGCCGTCGTCGCCTAGCGGACCGCACTTGGACCGCGATCTGTTGGTCGCCCGAAAACTTCAGCTGGCGATGACAGCAGTATGCTTGTGCTTGCCAAGGTCTTAGCAAGTCCATAAAGATCGGTCAGAAAGTCTGCATCTGCACTTGTATTTCCTTAAACATGTGTAAACCGACTGCGGCAACGTCACGAGTTACATCGGTGAAAGATACATTCTGCACAATAATTAGACCGAGATGGTAGGTACAGACAGCGGACGATTTTACGTTTAGCGATGGCTCCTGGACAGGTTAGCCGCTACAGCGCTGTGTACTGTCGCGGTTGTTGCCGGCCAGCGCGATACATGGAAGCACTCACCCGGGAAAGGGAGGGAACGGCGCAAGCTTTGCCTAATGTGTTGGCAGCGACGTGGATGAAATGCTACACACAGAGCGACGTCAGTGTTGAGCACCGCCCCTTGTCGCTGGCTAGGTGCAAGCGTGTTTTGGTGGGGTTATACCAGGGGCGATGGACTAGGCGCAGGGGACCAACAGAGTGGCCAACAAGATCCCCTGACCTCAAACCCCCATACTCGCCCGCATAACGTTGATGGTCTTAAAGAAGTTGCTCGTGCTGCTTCCAGACTACAGCGTGTGCGTTGCAGTTTGCATCGTCGTATACCAGTCTGTGCTAGCAACAGGAGGGACATCAGCATGGGCAGTCACTTCGCTAGTGCTTTCCCCTGTGAGACCGAGCTTACTGGACACCCAGTTTGAACTACCGGGTTTAACATTCAGCAATTCCACGTTCTGCCCACACAGTGTGTTTATGTGTTTTGTGTGGATCTGAGAACAAACAGCGATTATTTCACTATACAATATTAACTGACTGGTTTGTATAACAGAGACGGGGTGTGTTTACTGCGCGGTACGGACTGGGTGTTTAAATGTAATTCAGGTGAATCTTATTCCAAGCTCAAAAAATTAAACTTCGTTAGAAAAGACCAAAATGGCTTTAAGAAAGGTCGCTGTAGGCACAAAACAGACGCATGGTTGCGTCTTACAAAAAGCATGACCCACGGATTTAACAACAGCAAAGCAACTCTCGCCCTCTTCCTGGACATAGAAAGAGCTTTTGATAAATTGTGGATAACTGTGCTCATCTCTAAACATATTGCAGCAGCAATTCCAGCTCACCTCACACAACTGTTATGCAGTTATCTTAATAACAAATCCTTTATACTAGTTTATGGAAAGGCGGAAATTACGAGTCCAGCAGGCGGCCCATCCTGCACGGATTCCCCAGGGTAGTCTACTAGGTCCTGTATTAGTCAACATTTGCATGAACGATATGCCAAGTATGCGGAATGACAAAAAGGTGGTCATTTCGCGGTGTGCTGATGGTACCAATGTCACGACCCTTTGAAGAAGCATATAACTAGCAACAGATAAGTTAAACAGTGCTCTTAAAACATTGTAACTCTGGATAGAAAACTGGAGAATTAGGATTAACGTCAGTCAGTATTCCATCATATTGTTTTCCAAACAGCAGTCACTACAACATCAACTTCCCCTCATTTAAGTACTTTCGTACACCCACTAATTGGACAGGTCAGGTCAAATATTCTGGGGTTACCGTCGACTCCAAAGTGACTACAAGCACCACATCAGCATATATATCGCAGTGTGCAGCAAACCACAGACTGACGCTGCTCTACCGTATCCATAACAAGTCCTCCCTTGTCAACATCAACCTGACCCTAACAACTTACCAATCACCACTCCGGTCAGCACTAACACACGCAGCCAGCGCACATTGCAACACACTCCAAGCTGTTACCACTGATCACTGAACTCACACAGGTCACGCCAACCGGCACCCTGCACCAACAAACCGGTGCCGAAAATGTAAGCAGTTATGTCACAAGTAGGGCTCCCAAATTTCACTAGAAAACTCAATTCAGTGCTGACAAACAGTCAGTCCATTTGACCAGTTCAGTCCCACTCATGATAAGCACAAAATGCCTGTAGGGCACGAAGCTGCAACTGCAACAAACAGCTCCCCTCACTCACACACAACAATAACAGTATGCTGCCAATAACAGTAGGCTGTGCAAGTCAACTGCAACAAACAGCTCTCCCCCCCCACACACACACACACAACAATAACAGTACGTTGCCAATAGTAATAGGCTGCATATCAACTGCAACAAACAGTTCCCCCCACACAACAATAACAGTATGCTGTCAATTACAGTAGGCTGTGCATATCAACTGCAACAAACAGCACCCCCCCAAACAAACAACAATAACAGTATGCTGCCAGAAAACAGTTCCCCCCCAAACAAACAACAATAACAGTATGCTGCCAATAGCAATAGGCTGTGCGTATCAACTGCAACAAACAGGTCCCCCCCCCACTCACACACAACAACAACAATATGCTACCAATAACAATAGACTCTGCATACCAACTACAGCCCTGTCAGTAACGTTTCTCATTTCAGACCGCCACTTCAGCAGGCATTCCGGAGGATCGGTCCACAGGCAGCATCCAGCTGGGCCAACCAGCCCACACGGTGCGCTGACGACAGCATACAGCATGCACAGCTTACAGCATACAGCATGCAGCATACAGTTACAGCATACAGCTTGCAGCATGCAGCATACAGCATACAGTTACAGCATACAGCTTGCAGCATTCAGCGTACAGCATGCAGCATGCTGCTGATAGGGGACTGAAAGTTAATGGTAACAATACATATCGTGTAACTTTACTGAATGTACTTTTGTTAACCATGATACTGGAATTATCAGTTTCTATATCACATGTAACGCATATTATCAACGACGCAACAGCACACGCACTACCACGCGCACACACAAACGCGCGCGCGCGCTCGCACGCACATAGACACTCGTTAGAGAAATTTCAGCGGGTTTTTATCTGTATCTGTATCTATTTTGTCGGACTGCTGGCTCTAGACAGTAAAACCGGTCGGACATCTCAACACCGGTTGGTTTTCTTGATTTTCCGTTATGTTCAAGCAAATGTTGAGCTGGCTGCCAAGATTCCAAGTTACCACTGCATGCTTCTCGTACAGCCCTCCATGTTTAAATTTACCAAAATTAATCCCCTTGCTTTAAAGTTAAGATAAGGAAACTTACTTTCTAAATTAGAAGCTTAAACTTCAAAAGGGTTAAGTAAACAAGGAAAGAGCATTACGTACGCAACGAACTTCGTCAAAAAATTGACAAATTAGCCTTACTTGTGTATTAACAAAAGATATTTAAAGTTGCGGTGTGAATTAATGATAGTTAGATGGCTCTCTGCTGTTATGTGAGCTTTTGATGCGTGGTGCAGTGGAAAATGAAATCACGAATGTATGTTTATAGCAATGTTCACGTAACCTGAGCGATTAAGAAGTCGTTAGCGCTACAAAACTGCACGGCTACATCCGTGTCATTACGTCTCCATTGTGTGCATAAAGACCTTGGTGACAACAGGCGTAGACGCCAATAATTATTGTGGGTAAGACAGGAAGAGTGTCGACATTAGAATAAAGAACATAGTAAGTACCACACGGCCAAGATGCCACCTGTTTGAGGTGAACAATGAATAACTTTGTTCAGGCAGGAACAGACCGCCTGTTGGTTGTGGTGACCCAGCGCTGGACCAAGTCTGCAAGGACCATCATTGCTGCTGGTACTATATAAGGCGGCGCTCTACGAACTGACTGTCAGTACGCCGAACACCGCGGAGCAGAGATGGTTGCGTGTTCCAGAGGGTTGCAGGTAGGCCATCACACAGACGTGTGTTAACAAAACCACTGGTGCAGAAGGTGCAGTGTTCAAACTACACAAGTGGCATGTTCTGGTTACAGTCGTGCAGTCAAGCACTTTTGATACAATGTTGTGCTTTACCCTACTTGATTTACTGTACATGCCATGGCACACAAAAGCCGGTACAATGCAGTCGGTATTACGGCTACGTAGGGGCTAGGTGGTCTGGGGACTGAATCCAGGTGAGATCAGTAAATATTTTATTCTCCAAAATGGTATAGACTGGGGACCACCCAGCCTCATGTTCAATAGGCATCGGGGTAAAGCGGCCGGGGCGTGAAGTTGGTCACTCATCTACATCTAGTGGCCAGGATAAGAATGAGTGGAGATGTGCCTGTATGCCTTCATAGAATGGAGAGCACAACTTCACCTTTTGCCAGAACACAACCAATGTCTAACACTTTATCATCTACAGTTGCAGCACAAAATGCTATCATCGTGCGATAATACGATATTATCACCGCTGTAGCTCTGTTCAACATCCTCACTAAGTAAAGTTTCAACTCCAAACAGTTACCACTTGTTTATGTAACCTACTGACAGTCCAGTTCTTTATGGAACCTACTGAGAGTCCAGCTGTTTATGTAACCTACTAACATTCCAGCTGTTTATGTAAACTACTGACGGTCCAGCTGTTTATGTAACCTACTGACAGTCCAGCTCTTTATGTAAACTACTGACAGTCCAGCTGTTTATGTAACCTACTGACAGCCCAGCTGTTTATGTAACCTACTGACAGTCCAGCTGTTTATGTAACCTACTGACAGTCCAGCTGTTTATGTAACCTACTGACAGTCCAGCTGTCTTCCCATACAAAAGTTATCTGTTTAAATAGTCGCAAAATCTTCGCTGAATTTCTATACAAGAGCGCTGACTGTGCTGCGTATTAAGTCGACATAAACACGACGCCCAGTCGTATGGTGGACAGCGTCACCCAAACGAGCAGAAGTGTCTGAATGCTAATGCACGCCTGTAGTGCAAGGTATATAGACTATGTTCGTTTAGAGGTGGGCTCCCAAACACGCGACCCTCTCAGCAATTACTGTTTAGCCTAAGTTATAAAGACCCAGTCCGTACTGCGCAGTGAAAACTCTCCGTCTCTGTTATAAAAACCAGTCAGTTAATGTTGTATAGGGAAGTAATCGCTGTTTGTTCTCAGATCCACACAAAACACATAAATGCACTGTGTGGGCAGAACGTGGAACTGTTGAATTTTAAACTGGCGGTACGTATAGTGACCACTGGGCTTTAAATATTTAATATCTGAAAGCAACTACAAACAAAATGACAGGAAAGGCCCCACACATGAGTTATTCTGCACCCAGGAACTCCACACAACGACATCCTTGAACTCACTTTCTACTGTATGTACAATGAACTAACTCAACAGTTTCTCTTGCAGTGCGTTGCAGTCCTTCTGTTCGTCTGCGGAAGTCTGCAGGCTGTGACCATCACCCCACTGCCATACAGAGGTAAGGGCACTGCAGTAACTGTGCTTTCCGCTCGAACTGGCTCCACGCTGCGTGCTACACGTACATAAATGAGCGATCTGGGTACGTTTGGCACTGTAACATATTTGGTAGGCACGTGATCATCAGACGAATGTACACGTGTGAGGTTAATTCCAGTCAATAAGGCGAACAGGCACTGTTAGTAGCAGTAGCAGTAGCAGTAATAGCAGCAGCATTGTAGTAGTAGTAATAATAATAATAACAATAATAATATATTTAACTGCAAATGGGCTGTCGACCGGTGGCAGTGGTTATAATGCATATACATAAATATGAAATAGGGATCTAAGAAATTTAAGTCGGGAGGGCTACACGAGAAGCATGCAGTAGCAACTTGGAGCCTTGGGAACCATCTCAGCATTTGCTTTTAGACACAGGGAAACCAAGAAAAACCTGTGCCGAAGTGGCCAGTCGGAGGAGCTTCCGGATACTGGCTTCTAGCCAGCAATCCGGCTACTACTACTGCTACTACTACTACTACTACTACTAGTAGTAGTAGTAGTAGTAGTAGCAGTAGTAGCAGCAGCAGCACCATCACTCAGAATCTCCACAAATATATAGACTAGTGAAGACCGTATAAGGATGTGGCAACTGAAAACACTTGGCTGAACAGTGAATAAGAAGTGAGGGACATTCGTACATTTCTGAGAGCTAGCTGAACTGCTGTGAAGTGAGCAATGTAGGTCATTGTAATAATGATGATGATGATAATCGTAGTGCCTCTCACTACACCCCTGCCTCCTTCTCTCTCTCTCTCTCTCTCTCGCCGTGTCTCCTGATCTATAAATACACACAAAGCTACTGGTATCCTGACTCAGGACCCAAGAGTTTCTCCAGACGGGCTCTGCTCCTAGCAGTTTATTCCTCAGTTAATTTCAGCTCTCCTATTCCCAGTTTTAAGGAGACACGCAAATAACACCGTGTGTGTGTGTGTGTGTGTGTGTGTGTGTGTGTGTGTGTGTGTGTGTGTGTGTGTGCTGTGTGCTGTGTGCTGTGTTGTCCCATTCCGAACCAAACACATTCACATATGCTTTGGGCCTTGCGGGTTTCGAAATGGCGTCGCCATGTGTTTCACTTCACAGCTATTCTGTGAGATGTCACTTTCATGTTATTGTGCCACCTTCAAGTGTCTATATTTACGCTTGTTGCACGGATGTGACAGTCAGTTGTTTCAGCAACATCTTACCCATTGTCTTGCGCCAGGGTTACGTCACATCACCCCGGTCGGTCACGCAGACTTCAAAATCCCACTGTTTGAATTTCCTGTCTTCAAAAATTGTACGAATTTGCGATATGTAAATCACAGAAAGAAATTCATTGTATCTAGAAGAAAGAAACCAATCAAATATCACTCTTTTCTCCTATTTTTGTCCATTTTAGTTCGCGTTTGCATTGTGAAAAAAGCGCCTCTTAGCGTCGCCATGTCTGTGTGTCCACCCAACAGTGTGTATCAGTGAGAACGACACTGGGCGGGTCTCCGTCGAGTTTGGTATTGGGAACTTTTACAAGACACTGTGAGAAAATACACCTTTCTATGAAATAAAAAAATATGGGACACTTTACCGTGCTGACAGCAACATCCAATATGTTGTGTGTGCAGGAAACACATTCAACTTGCGTTTGTTTCATATCAGAACGAACTTCTAAAACTTCCTGAAATTTTGTGTCCCTCTTTTTAGCGGACAGAAATTTAGAACTGATTATCTTGACCCTGACAGCAGTTCAGTTCACGTAGCTGTGCCAGTCCAGTGCTACCGTCCTTACTTTTATAGGATTAATTGGCCTATGGCGCCAGTTGTGGCCTGCGAAATAATGTTATCATTTGCGCCAGAGTGAGGTAAGCTTGCACTGCTTTCTGCAGTCCGACCGACACCAAACTCTGCTTCGCGTGACGCACCCCTGGTGCAGCAGGATACTGCAGGCTGCTCTCACGGTATCACACAATAAAATTGTAGCATTATAGCTTACGGGAAAATTTATGATTATAAAATATACTTCACGGTGCTTCTTCGCAAGGTCACACCAGACTTAAGAATTACAGCTGGATAACAACCGGGACTCAACCGCTAGGTCATTCTGTGGCCTTCACAGAGCGTTTGTAAAATGGCGTCAGTACTGTTTGTACCTCATTTGGAATGTCAGAACGGAGAGTGGCCTAACACTCTTCTAGAAGTCAATTACGTTTTTCACTCTCGCCTTCTACACGTCTTTGTGTTTGACATAGACGGTCAACAAACCCGTAAAAGAAACAAGAGCTGTAGGTATATGTTCCAGCACAGTGTACTGGGTATAGCACTGTGGTCACCAGGTGTGTGCAGCTGTGCATCATGAAACACCTTGGCCACATGCCCACGTCACACACTGTCTAGAACGCAGCGCGCACAATTGTGAATAGTTCAGATCTTGGCACAAGTGCCTTAATAAGGGTAAAGCTGTGCTCTTCCTAAATCAAGCCCCAAACCGTAAGGAGACGAGTGGGAGTGCAGGTACAGTTCCACGCAGTAACCTCACTCCCCGTTCCACTTAAGTCCGAAGAAGAAGAATCCTCGGCACTTGGTGGGCTTCTGGGCGCCCCTGCCAGTAAACGAACCCCTGTTCCTCAGCCGTCCAGCCCGCAGGCTAGTCATTGTGCCGATCGCGCTATCCCGGCTGTCGGTCGTGGACCGGCCGACATAAACAGGCCTTCTGTCACATCCTAATACCTGAAGATAGAAGCAAAAACAACCCCCGAAACATTGTAGTTTCATTAACCACTGACGACGGATGAGTTTCAAAATTAACTAACCCCAAGGAAAAAAGTCCTAATTAAGAAGTTGCTAGTTCCTCAGCTACTCAAGAAATTGCCCACATATCACGATATCCGAGGGTTCAGTGCCGTGTTCACAGCAGCCAGCCATTTGCCCCTGTCTTGAGCCAGATCAATCCAGTCCATACCCTCCCATCGTATTGCTTTAAATTCTGTTTACCTATTATCTTTCCACATACGCCCAGTCTTCTCCATCAAAACGCTCTGTGTATTTCTGTTCTCCCCGAATGTGCTATTTGCTCCGCAGTACCAAGCACTAAGTCATTCACTGAGCTGTCTTCTCCAGTCTCCTGTCCCTCCCAACATTCTACAGACCCCAAACTCCTTCTCAGCACCGTGTACAAAGTCCAAAGTAACATTCAGAATGACTGCGACGGATTTTGTTACATTTGGTCAGGAGATGAACCAGGGTACAGACTCCCCAGGGGCACAGCAACGTTTCTGGACCAGGACGAGGGGAACAGAATCCGCAGACAGATGCTGGGCGACAGGGGATTTGCTGGTTTCTACGGTGGCAGCCGTTCTGACAGATCGCGCTATGACAGCTATGATGGCGGCGACAGATATGGCGGCAATGAGATAGACACGGATGTGTATTTCGACAAGAGGTCACGCGACTATTATCCCAATTACAACCCTGACGGAGGTTCCCGTAACACGTGGGGTGAGTAATGCACAGTTATGGAATGGTGTTTGAGAAGTGTTTGTTGTAACGTTACTGCATTGGTTACAAAAATTGCTTGGCCTAAAGTACAGGGAGTTCTTTTTAGCGCAGAACTGAGCGCAGCAGAACGGGCAGCATCATCTGCCGCTCTGCAACAAATATATCGTCCGCTGTGCAGTCCCGTGATAATGAAACGCCCTGTGTGATACACGCTGCTACTGGACACTGTAAGCGCGTTTTACGTTCTGTGAGATGGGCGTCCTTTAAGTTGGACACTCTGTGTATCTACTGTCGATTCAAATTTGAACTGACGGTAGAGCCCAAAATAATTTCTTACATAAAATACCGGATCGGAATCTAGTATGTATAATCAGAGAGCTTCTCTTTGCATACTAAAATCATTAATAGTGTATACTGTTCTAACAGTGCACAAGTTTGGCTGACACAAAGTGCTCACTGCTGCCTAACGTTGATCTCTGTTCTCAGCCAGATTAATCCACTTTGTATACTATTTAAGATCCTTTGTAGTATTAGCCTACCACCTATGCGAGGCTCTTCAGCAGTCTGTTCTCTGCAGGTACTACCACCAAACTCTGAACAGATTTATCATTTTCACGAGGCATACTACATGCACCAACCAGTTCAACCCCTGAATTTGATAAACTTGATCATATTTTGGAAAAGGTTGCACATTATGAAGTTCCTCATGATTTTCACCACCCTAAATTTTCACCCTCTCCCTTAGGCCTAAACAATTCCCTCGGCACTCAATTCTCAAAGTTTCTATGTCTATGTTCTTCCATTAGACCTGCAGACAGAGACTGCCTTTCATACCTGCATGGAACAAGATACCAACTCGTAGTGTGCATAGTGTGTAACTTCCCATATACATCCAGATGCCAAGCTGAATGATCCAGAACTGATCATTAGAAAGCGTTTCCTGAAATTGATCTACTCTTCTTTTCTCAGACATGAAACAGAGGATTCAGGTGTTCTGTGATGTGATGTGTTGCCAGATTTGTAGTTATTGACATTTCAAAGGTACGTAGAGACTTTGTTGTCAAGAATGGAGGCAAGACATTCTGTTACATCATCAGGCACCAAGTCCACCAACACAGTGTCACATGACACAGCACCCGAATCATCTACAATACTGCTATGGAAACCCCAAACCTCAGAGACATTACATATTGTAGGCCAGATGGCATTTCTTACAGCACAAGACTGCTTCCCGCGAGGAGAGCCATATGACAACAATGGTATATCAAGCTACAACTCAGCCAGAAATGGTTACATCAACCATAAAGGATTTGATGACAACAGGCATGGGATATATAACAGAAATAAAGTTCGAGGCTTTGAAGGACGCAGCAGAGGGTACCAGCCACGATATGATACAAACAGGGGTGGTTTTGTTGATATGTGGGGTAGAGGAGGATATTATGGTAGCAGTGACAAAGATGATACTGTCGGAGAAGGAACGGTTGGTTTCTATGGAAGGAGCAGAAGACAGTAGAAGTGTGCTTTTTCAATTCAGAAAGATAACTGAAAGTGACAATGAGAGCTGAAAAAGCTTACAGACGTGACTGTACACAATAACTGATGATAGATATTAATTATTGTTGATAATTCACTTGAGACAAAATTGTTGAAAGAAGTTCTGCATGGATACTGACATAATATTTCACTTTTGTATGTTAATGTTATCATTTTAAAGTAGAATGAAAATTCTTGTCTCCTAATCACAAATACCTTCTAAGTTTTGTTAATGGCACAGAACTGGATGAACACAACATGTGCATAGTCGCAGTCAGAGGTATCTTATTGCGTTAGTTCACAGTGTTGTTCTTGATTGCAAATAGACACCCTTGATCACAAGGTGTAATTTCACGTAATGAAAATGTGAACACACATAAAACGGACACTGGAGTGTGAACATTGTCATGATATAAAAAAGGGGGTTTAGTGTATGCTGAGTTCAGCACCAATTACTGTCCTATACTATATGCAGATCCAGTTAATTCTAAAACACATATTCTCAGTGGGCCTGTAATGTTAGCCAGTGCTAACAAACTAACTAACTAACTAACTAACTAACTAACTAACAAAATCAGCTACAGCAGAGTCATTTCAGAAAAGATAATAAACACTTCCACAGCCGATCAAGAAATGTCTCACATTATATGGAACCCAGAAGTTCATTACAGTGTACACAACAGCCCATCACTTGTCCCTACTTTGAGCCAAATTAATCTATTCCACACTCTACCATTATAGTACTGGACCCATTTTAATATCATCATGCCATATAGACCCAATTGGTCCAAGTGTTCTCTCTCCTTCACACTTCCCCACCAAAACCCTGTATAAGTTTCCCCTTCTTCCCATACATGCCATGTGTGACAACAGTCTCATCCTCCTTTGTTTGATCACCCCAACACTATTTGGTGGGCAGTACAAAATACAAAGCTCCTCATTATGCAACATTCTCCAGGCTCCTGTCACTTCCTCCCCTTTAGGCCCAAATATCTCCCTCTCCTGAACATCTTCAGTCTGTGTTCGTCTCTTAATGTGTGAGACCAAGTTTCCTACCCATACAAAACAAGAGAGAAAACTAAAGCTCTGAAAATTTTTAGCTTTATGTTTTTGGGTAGAACACAGGGAGGAAAAAGATTCTTGCCTGAATGCCAGAAGGCATTCCATGAATTTCATATTCTGAATGTTTTTCATACATGCATTTTTTATGCAATAGAATCCTCCCCAAATATTTTAAATCTGCTGCAATTTCCAAGGATTTCTTAGCTACCTTCATGTTGTTCTGCACACTAGGCAGTGACAGATGCTTAATGCTGTTTCTGCAGTCTCCCTATTGCCACAGCTGACACAATATGAAAGGCAACAGCCCACATGGCAGAAAGGCAGTGCCCTGGCATATTTTCCAAATATGCTTTCTGTAGAATGCAAAATAATGAATTGAACAAGCATATGTAATATTTAGTTTTTCATTTACTGCAGTATCTACATAAGGGCCCAACTAGGGATTTGCAGGCTGGAGTGTGATTGTATCAAATGAACATACAAGGTTTGTACGAAAAAATTCACTAATAACTAATTAACTGACTGACTGACTAACTAACTATCCTCCGGGTAGCAGAGTCCTTGTGACAAACTAAGAGTTCTTGAGTTAGTCAAGAAATTCCCCACATTTTACACTTGTTTGCATGAACCCTTCCCTCCACTTGTCTCTGTCCAGAGCCAAATTAATCAAGCCATGCCCTCGTATTCTATTTATTTAAAATATATTTTAACTTTATCTTACCATATATGTCTAAGTCGTCCAAGTGGTTTTATTCTGTGATTTAATCACCCAAAAATATCTTGGTGAGGGTTACAAGTTCTGGAAGTCATCATGAAAAAAATGTGTATGAAAAATTTATAACATGCATTACTGACTGAAATTTGAAAGTATAATGTCATGGATAACTAGCCCTAATGTATACACATCCAACATTATTAACACTCACAGAATAGAGAGAGTACACAAACAGAGGATTGTTCATTTGTGCAAAACCTACTACTGTTTTTGACCCACAAGAACAGCTTCAACCCTGGCAGAGTTGGCGTAGGAGGTAGCTAGACGATTAGATGTGTATGACCAGTAACCCATGTATTCTTGGTACAGTTGGAATTGACTGAAATTCTGTTGTGTTTTGTGTGCTTTTGTGTGTGTGTGTGTGTGTGTGGGTGTGTGTGGGTGTGGGTGTGTGAGTGAGTCACTATTATGTTCACCTAGGCGTTGTCAGGCAGGGTTGTACTTATTTCAAAACCCTTTACTCTGCTCAAAGACGTTCATAGCTTCAGTCACTGTGGACATTTTGGAACAAGAACGAAAACGCTTAGTGTTGTGTGCACAGTACTTCCGCCAATCTTATGTTTATTGGACCATGCATCATCTTGATAGTTGAGTAAAGAGAGGCCAACTTGATGTCACTTGCTTTATTATTTCTTTACTTAATGCTCAACATGTTTCGGATGTTAATACATACATCCTCAGGAGCTTGCAACTTAAGTGCTGAGTTATGGATGTATTAACATCTGAAACATGTTGAGCATTAAGTAAAGAAATAATAAAGCAAGTGACATCAAGTTGGTCTCTCTTTACTCAAAGTGATTCTGTCCTTATAAGGTTGCCACTTCAGCCCCACACTGGTGATTAGGAAGTAGTCTGGTGACTGTTATACATTGACACATGAAACAATGGCAAGACAAACAGTGTCATGGCAATACTTCACGTTGAGCACAACACTTGGTTTGCCACTAAATGGTGCTACATGCCATCTTTTTTTTCATTCAGCTCAATAAATATACCTTTAAGCCCCAGAGTTCTGTCTCAGAAAAGCCATACATGTTTGCATTTTAAACCTAAATTAACCCTTCATTTTCTCTGTGTTAGAATATATAACTCTCCCTTCCCCTTTCATGAAATTTTTTTTATTAATTGCCATTTGCAAAAAATCACATATAATTCAAGACATAGTACGAGCAATGCCTTGTCATTGATACTGAACAGTGGGCAGAGCTGAAAATTTGGTGTGAAGAACAAAAGTTCATATTACATTGTGGATTAGGAAGGTTAATAAACAAATCTGTGTCTGTAGCATAAAGACTTCTACAGCAGATTGTGGCCCGGCCATCAAGTTACTCTGTAATTTTTATCTTATTGCTATGTTAAACACATGAATACTCACAGCTTTGGGCTCTGAGTTGTAAATTAAATGAAGTGACAGTGAGGTACTGCAGGTAAAAACTACTAGTGGTAATCACAAACAACACACAAAAGAACAAACAAATAAACAAACATAACATGAAACCTGAGGTTCTCACAGGAGTGTTGAAGATGAACTTGTTCTGAGGTATGACACTGTATCACTGAGCGAGTTGTTACTAACGTTTCAAACATACTATGAACTTTTGACATGTCAGAGACTACCCGCATAATGACACAGTGTCATATCTCAAAAGACGTCAATTTTCAGCAACACTGCTGCAAGATCTTCAAATTTCATAAATTTCATACTGACTAATTTTGAAAGCCTCCTTTGAACTATACAGATATACCAGACTTTCGGTTGTGGGCACTGCTGGTGCCATTCAAATAACAAACCTTAAAATCCGTGTACAGACGTGTTTTAAGAGCACAGCTTTTCAGATGTCAGAAATGGAAATATCAAGATAGCAACTATATGAAATACATTTTTAATTTTGAACTTGACTATGAAAACAGAAGAACTCTTGCAGAGAGGAGCATAAAAGTGAAAATGATGAGAGTTTATAACATTTTATGTTATGCTTTAATACTTCTGTGGCGTAAAATTAACCAACATGCCAAAAAAAAATGAAACAGTGTCTTACTTGCTGCAACTGCTCTCATTTTCCTCACAAAGCCACTCAGCAATATAATGTGATAGCAGTGTCTCCATTTAGACCATCAAAAGCTTCAGTTTGACAACCTTCAAAAACAAAATATTCCATAATTAACCTACCAGTATGCAATTCAGTAACTTTTCAAATCTTCCTAAACCTTGGTTTCTGGAACATAAACTCATTCATTTTCTGATGGCAGTATGGTAGTGACCAGATCACTTACTAGCTGTTGAGGCAGGAGTTGAAGACACAAGCTGGGAAGGATGGCAGCAATGCCCATGCATAACCATGCATTCCCTGTATCTGTTTCAAAAACATCTACAGTGACTGCAGCTATGAATGTGGGTCTAGTACTGACCACACTGGGCTGACTGCAGGTATGTTTATTGTTAGGGAGCTCAGCTAGACAGTTATCTGGTCAATATTATACACTGTTAGTACTAGAGCCCATAATGAAACACAATTTTGAGCCACTTTACTTCATAACCCGTTACCACAGCATTCATCTTAACTTGTCTTAACAAATCCTTCTTGGCTCATTTACTTCACTCCTCCTAGATTCAAACATTTTCTTGAAAATTCTGGTTTCAATACTTGTAATTTATAACTGCATACATATTTACCCTGTAGCTCATGATGGATATTAGTAACATTTACAATCAAGAGTCAGCATTAGAATTTGACTAGAATACTTTTTTTCACATAGCTGACACATTTTGGTTCAGTTCTACAATCCTCAGGGCAATCGTGTGCAAAACACACTAATTACTGGATACATGCTTGTGCCAGGAAAAAGATGTGAGTAATATGTGTCCGATATTTTGTTTGATGGTTTAGAATATGCCACTAAGAGCGTTCAGGCAAACCAGGAGGGCTTGAAATTAAATGGTGCACATCAGCTTTTGGTTTAGGCTGATGATGTTAATATATTGGGTGGAAGCGTACATACTATTAAAAAAACACAGAAGTTTTGGTAGTCATTATTAAGGAGATTGGACTAGAAGTAACTTCTGATAAAACTGAGGGAAAGAAACAACTTGGAAGACGCAGGCGTAGATGGGAGTATAAAATTAAAACAGATTTTCAAGAAGTGGGATTTGGGGGGTGGGGGCATGGAACAGCTTCATTTATTTACAATTACAGAAATAGTAGTGACTATGTTAACGATTGTGATATCGAAGTCTAATGAAGATAGCTCTCCAAGTTGCCCATACAAGCAGTTGCACTATCTGCCACACATCATCTAGTCTCTCTACTGCCTGCAACGGGTGTTCAGACGGTAGCCCCATCTGTTGGGCCAGATATTTCCACGGATTAACAGTGATGCAACCCGCTGATCAACGTTATGTACTGTGGACTTGATTGTAATCCGTGGTCAAGACCAATGATTAGTAGGCTGTAGAGTATGATCTGTGCTGTAGAGAGTGTCGTTTGTTAGTTGCGAGTGTGTTAAGAGTGAGTGGTGGTGCTTTATAAGTAGTGTATATAATTTAGTTGTTGCAGAACTGTGTGGAGCAAAGCGACGTATGTATAAAGAATTGTTCCATTTTAGTTATAAATTACTTTTGTGTTGTAGCTGTTAACACCGCAATAAGAAACCCATGTAATCGGAAGTGCCTGTAATTCTCACTGTTTTGTATCCTTTGTGATTTTCCGTTTGGGTGTAGAGTGTAAGTAAATTTAATTAAAAAAGAAAAATCGGTGCTTACAATTGAGAGTTTAGTCACGTTTAAATTTACTCATAGGCTTTCAACTGTATTGCTGTGACGTATGTGATGGCATTGACAGTAGATTGGCGAGATAGTAATCACAGTATGACATCCGCCAAATAGATAGTTATCGGGGAATAAATGTGTAGAAGTCTGACTTGAAGTTCGAACACCAATAATGTGCAAATTTTCAGGAACCGGAACTGAAAAAATTAAAGATTGAGGGTAAAGTGTATGATACGATTTGTTCGAACGGATTTAGATCTATTAGAATCTGACATCGCAGTGTGTTTAGATCGTATGTATCCAGTGATAAGTGCTGCGAGGGGACATGGAAACAGTAAACATATGAATCAGTTAGGTTATTTCACATATATTGTTCTTGTTGATTTCGACTGAATGTCATTTTGCTTTGTCATTGTGTTGTCCCTCTGTATTAATACAACTTATTTTTTTTTTGTGTGTATTTATTGAAATGCTCAGTTCTGTTACATGTTTCAGCAAATATTTGCCACCATTAGGTGTACCACACACAAAGTGACAGACTGCAATGCACTTATTTTAAATTATGAAATACAATAATCTGCACTGTTGATTCTCTGAAAGTATCGCTCAAACAAAAAAAAATTATGCGATAATGATGATATGATTATATTGTTGAAAGTTATACGCTTTTTGGTTGTTTACTGTCACTATATACTTCTGTAGTCACAGTGGTACTTAGCACAAGAACTTCATTATCTTTGCAATAAAGGTCAAAATAAATTAAAATCTTTTATAATTGGTAGTCCACTGCATCATCTGTTATCTAGGTGAATCTGTGGCAATGGTGACAGTGAAGCACCACAAGTGTTTAAAATATTCACTGGCAATATAATTGTATCATAAATATCCTACAAACATATGTTCGAGTGACAGTTTTGAAGCTTTGTAATTATATATTTTGGTATTTTATAATTTAACTCCCCAGTGATTGATGGGGGAAGATGGTGAATTAGAACCAACCAAGAACTCTATCAATTGTGTGGTGAGAATGACATTGTGAAATTCTGAAAATTGAGCAGATTGAGATAGGCAGGACATGTCATATGCCAGGATGATGATGATTTATCCAGGGAGTCCTCCTCAGTGAGCCAGGAGGAAAGCACCCAGCGGGAGACCCAGGTTGTGCTGGGAAGATGGAGTTAAGGAAGATGCAGCAAAGCTAGAGGGTAGAAACTGGACTGTAGTCGCCCTAAACCAGGAAGGATAGAATAAACTCTTGAAGGAGGCCGAGGCCCACCCCGGGCTGTAGTGCCGTTGGGAATGGAATAATTTAACTCGAGTGCATTTGCAGTTCATCGTTGTGTGTAAAGTATGCCTAATGGTGGTAAAATAATTGCCAAAATATGATGTAGTTGAGGGAGTAGTCTAATGAATACACAAAGTTAGTTGTATTGAGACTGACAGGGTAAGGCATTGTTTTTCATTTATTAAATAGTGCAACATAATGCAGCAGTCTGTAGTTGTCTTTGTGTTGTTTGAGTCTGAATGTGTTGTAAAGAATTTAAAACTATTAAAAGCAAAACAATTTGTAAAACATGCGGTTGATTTTTTTTATTGACAGTACAGTGATATAAATACTGACAGAAACGTGAACAGAGAGGCATGCCACCCAACTGCTTAATTTTTTAATCTTGTTTATCAAATATTTCACAGGATTATTTAATTATATGTATAACATTAGGAGACGTAACACTGAATGTGATATTGGAATTTCATTTTCAAGGGTTATGTATTTATTAAAGATTTATTTTGAAATTGCATCTGTATCCTTTTTTGTGTGTGTTGTTACCTGGTTATTTAGTAACACACAACATGTAACATTTATTGTGGCTGACTTCATTCATTCATTCCGTGAAGTTTGTGAAATAATATTTAATATCCTCTGTTGATAAAATTTGTCAGAAACAAGGAATACTCTTTCTCCAGTAACTAATTATAATTGACAAAATGACTAAAAGTGATAGATCTCCCACATAATATCAAAAAGCAAGGCACATAAAAATGAAATATGGTAGGTTCCATAAGAAGCACAGCTTTAGTAGAAAATTAATGTCACAGCTGTGGTTTTAGAAACTGTATCTTTAAGTGGTGATGGCTAAATGAACACAAATAATAGTATAGTAATTAGTATTGCCATATGTATGAGTCATTGTACAGAGACTGCAAAACAGAGGTAGGCTTATATTATCAGCAATAAACAAGAAGTATCAACACAACAAATGTACAGAAGGCAAAATATTCTTGTAAAGAAATTTTAAGTTTGAAGTTATTGTAGTCGCACTAGGGAATCCTAAATTTTTACAAAATATATACGAGTAGACTGAATTTAATAGAAACAGCAAAACACAAAGCAGTGATACATGTATATGATTTTAAGTGCAAAACAAGATGTGTAAAAACATAGAATTCCACGTTTAGTTATATCCACAGGTGGTGCCATTGGTCAGTGTATCCTTGTGTTTCTTGAGGTAGCCTGTGTTTACAACAACGCTGTAGTCACTGTGTTGTAAAGTCAATAAGTTGTGCTGCTTGTCAAAAACGCAGCAATTCTTTAAACCTACACATAATGAGATGACGTACATAAACATGGTGCTTGTCCATTGCTGATGACTCGGGCGGCTTGTGGTACAGTTTGTGTGCAGTTTAGCATTGTGCACAATGCATACAGTACCAGGAACTGGCCAGAAATGTGTCCAGAAATCTGTCGACTTGTAGTATTATTTTGTTCGCAATAGCATGTGTTGTGTGGATTGGTGTTTGATCGAGGCAGACCAAAGTGTGTGTGGGTTTGCATCAATTACAGCTTAAAAGCCTGAGTTTAACAATAGTATATTTTAAAGAGCTCAAATTTCTCCACACTCTCCAGACAGTTAATGTCTTCAGAAATAGAAGGCTTGTACGTGTGCAAGGGTATATTTGCCATCACCCGGGGTCAAAACTGTGGTTCTCTGGTCACCATAGGCGACCAGAAAAATCTTGTAATAATTTCCATGTACAAAGCCAACAGATCAGTAGTTCTAACAGAAGCATGTTGCACTGCCTTTGAAGTATGAACTGAATCGTTGTGCATAATGTAGGCTAATTTTGGTCCTCAAAGTGTGAGCCCATTTGAATTAGGTACAAGAGGCTGTGTGTATCATGGCTGAGTGCAAAGCTGTTCTAGTATTGTGATATGCATTGGTAGGTGCTGACTCTTGTGCTGGAAGACAACAGCATTGGTTGTTTCTGCAGTCATTACTGTAAAGGAATGGCATCATGCCACACGTTTCTGTTCCTACTAATATTTGTCATAAAATCAGCATTGGCTCCCACTGTTGCAGATTCAGTTTTCTGCCATTACCATTTCAGGCATGGAGCATGAAATATTGGCATTCATTGCTTTCCTTATTGATTTCATTTTTTTCTCTCTTCATCTCTCTCTCTGTTGGATGGATGGATAGTCACAGAACACTAATATTGTTCCCATGTGTGGTCCAGTAATCTTGATTTCACACATTCAGAAAATATTTTAAAATGAAAGTGACTTGCTGAATGAGTGCCTACCACTCCACACAGCTGTTAGGCTCAACTTGGAGTGCCTACCACTATACACAGCTTTTAGGCTCACCTTGGAGTGCCTACCACTGTACACAGCTTTTAGGCTCACCTTGGAGTACATACTGTTAGGCTCACCTTGGAGTGCCTACCACTGTACACAGCTTTTAGTCTCACCTTGGAGTGCCAACCACTGTACATACTGTTAGGCTCACCTTGGAGTGCCAACCACTGTACACACTGTTAGGCTCACCTTGGAGTGCCTACCACTGTACACACTGTTCGGCTCACCTTGGAGTGCCTACCACTGTACACACTGTTAGGCTCACCTTGGAGTGCCTACCACTGTACACACTGTTAGGCTGACCTTGGAGTGCCTACCACTGTACACACTGTTAGGCTCACCTTGGAGTGCCTACCACTGTACACACTGTTAGGCTCACCTTGGAGTGCCTACCACTGTACACACTGTTAGGCTCACCTTGGAGTGCCTACCACTGTACACACTGTTAGGCTCACCTTGG
>Ga0123355_10003996_pt1 | contig 21347 bp, 22 predicted proteins | sample TergutEmb28metaG_3_FD_89872 | JGI IMG/M metagenome (GOLD analysis project Ga0123355, IMG submission 89872) | Embiratermes neotenicus P1 segment gut microbial communities from Petit-Saut dam, French Guiana - Emb289 P1 | ecosystem: Host-associated > Arthropoda: Insects > Digestive system > Gut ...
GATTATAGTACAAGTCCGAAGCAATCCAGTTAGCCGATGAGTATAAATTTTGATATTGACGTAAGCTGGATTGCTTCGGCCCTGTACTGTATTGGCCTTTAAACCACCGTTGGCCTCGCAATGACAGTTGGACGCTACAATGCTAATTGGATGTCCGCGGCAGTCCAACTGTCATTGCGAGGACTACGACAGTTAAATTATGATTATAGTACAAGTCCGAAGCAATCCAGATGGCCGATGTGTATGAATTTTTGATATTGCCGTAAGCTGGATTGCTTCGGCCTTGGGCGGTATTGGCTTTTCAACTACCATTGGCCTCGCAATGACAGTTGGACGTTGCGTTGTTACCGGATGTCCACAACAGTTCAACTGTCATTGCGAGGACTACGACAGTTGAATTATGATATAGTAAAAGTCCGAAGCAATCCAGATGGCCGATGTGTATGAATGTTGATGTTGATGTAAGCTGGATTGCTTCGGCCTTGGGCGGTATTGGCTTTTCAACTACCATTGGCCTCGCAATGACAGTTGGACGTTGCGTTGCTAATTGGATGTCCACGACAGTTGAAATGTCATTGCGAGGACTACGACAGATGAATTATGATGTAGCCCAAGTCCGAAGCAATCCAGTAATATTTATAACACACACAAGTATGCTCATTGAACACCCCATGAGCATCCTTCTAAAGCCGATGATACCGGCGTTTATAGAAGGGTGTTCAAGATGTTCAAGGGTTTTGTAGGGCGGTGAACACCCTTGTTATAGCAAATTACAAATGGGATATATCATTTTCCAATGTCATGCGAAACCTTCCGTCATCGCCCCTCTCAAAGCAATGCACGGCGGTGTTGCCAATGTGAAACCTTTCCCGGTTTTCTATAGGTATTTGCAAAAAATAGCATATCGCCGCGCGTACAGTGCCAAAATGGCCCACGATGATGATGTTTTGATGGCGCTTTGCTGTTATCTCATCCAAAAAGGCATAAATTCTGGCGAAATAGTCGAAAACACTTTCGCCGCCGGGCAGAGGCTGGTTTAAGGCGTGGTGATGCTGGATATCGTAATGCACATCGTGATAAATTTGCCCCTCGTATATGCCAAAGCTGGTTTCTCTCAAGGCCGGGGCCGTCACAAATTCCGCATTATGATGCCTGTTGATAATTTCGGCGGTTTTCGCGGCGCGCAAAAGGTCGCTTGCGTATATTATGTCCACTTTTTCATTTGCAAGGCGCGCACCAAGCCTTTCGGCCTGGGCAAGCCCCGTCTCGTCAAGGGGTATGTCCATGTGGCCCTGTATGCGCCCTTCGGTGTTCCAGTGGGTTTGGCCGTGCCTAACGGTAAAAATCTTCATCGCACTTCCCTTTCTATAGCCTTCAATTTACCAAAACACGCCCTTATAGCTTTCAAAAACATATCTGTCAAAATACCCCCACGTTAAATCAAAAACCTGCTCTCCTTGGATATAATTCCATTCATGTTGGTTATGTTCGTGGTTCATATTAATTTGCGCGTTTAGACGATTGCCTGTAAAGCTGTTTATGCTCTCCATCATGCTTTCAATTTGCCTTATCGCATATCCGGCAACATCTTGATTATACATGTCAACATCGTCGCCAAGGGTAATCCAAATTGATAAACGGATTGGGGCCATTTCAAACACATTGGCAGGCGTTAGTTGTGCAAGGCGTATCGCGCCGTCAGGGGTTGCCAACTGTCTTTTATATTCATCTGTTGCACGCTTCCATTCTTGATTTTCGGGAAGATGTAGGTTTAGGCCGGCTCTTGCTATAAACGCAAACACATTGGTTGATGGCGCAAGCGGAAAATCCTCCATGTAAACATCAAGGAAATTCTGCCTAAAATATGCCCCGATATAGCGTTCTACATAACGTTCAACTTGCCATGCAAACCCAAGTTCGTTGTTAAGCACAAAATGCCTTGTATCCCCGTTGCCGTCTTGATATTCAATCGTCCATTCTATAAACTGCGCCGGCCCTATATCCATCCTTTCCGGTATCTCAAACCTTTCTTCTTCGGATATGACCAGCCAGTCATAATCAAACATGGTATTGAGAGTGTCCGCATATCTTGCGATATAGTCGGCGTCAAAAATACGCACGATATCGCGATCGCGCGGCGGAAAGTGGACGCTGCAAGAAGACATTGTAAGCAAAGGTATAGCCAAGAGAATTGCCATAAATTTTTTCATACAAACCTCTCAAAATTCAACGCTTTACATTTCCAGGCCTCTCATAAACAACGCCCTCTTCGTTTTTCTTTATGCGCACCGCCGACCAATCCTCGTTTAACGACACCTGGGACACGGGATGGAAGCCGACAGAAAGCAGAAGCTCCCATAAGCTATCGCGGTTGATATCATATTTTATCTTTCCGCGGGATTTTGGGTACGAAACCCAAAACAGCCCCGCATCTTTATGGGCTTTAGCGGCCTGCGGAAACCTTTCTTCAAATTGCTGGCGGCTTTCAATAAACAAATGTACAAAATCTGCCTGGCCATCACCACCCCAAATCATTTCAGGCCATTTTGGATAGCCATCAGGCGCATAAAAAACCGCCGCTGTGCATTGCTGCTTTGCCCTCATCTTTTTGAAAATTGCAATATCCATCACGTCTCTCCAATCGACATATCTTTCGTGGGGGCGGATTGTGGTCGCCTGGGAAATAACGGGCGACCACAGGTCGCCCCTACGACGCAAAAATGCTTGATTTCATGATAACTCTCCCGATATGTATTTACTAACATAAGAAATATCGTCTAAAACAGGCACGCCGCAGGACAGCAGCGCATCCTTGCTTTGATGCCCGCTTGAAACCAGCACGCAATCTGCCCCAAGGGCTTGAGCCACCTCGTAGTCATGCTGGGTATCACCTATCAAAAGGGCGTTGTCTACGCCCTTTCTTGCCATATAATCCAACCCTATGTCCACCTTGCTTTTGGCGTAGATATCGGAAAGGCCCAGCATCTCGTCAAAATAATGGGCGATGTTAAATTCGCTTATCTGGGACAGCAGATTATCCGTCTCTGAAGCTGATAAAATTATTTGTGTTGCGCCGCTTTGGTGGATAAGGCGCAATGTGGCTTCTGCATTGGGATGCAGCCCGCAATTGCCGCTTTTGCCCCCATGGTAAAGGGCGATATATTCTTTGGCCACATCCTCAAAAGCCTCGCTGTTAAAGTTGAAACCCACGTTTTCGTAATATCTAATGATAGGGAAGCAAAAGGCGTTGTGATAGTTTGCAAGGCTTTGCAATGTTGATATACCGCGCCTTGCAAGCATAATGTTGATGCACTTGATGCACCATGCAACATCATCAAGCAGGGTGCCGTTCCAGTCCCAGATAACATGGGAATATTTTCTAATATTCATCTTTTTTATCCCGCAGCATCAAATCTACCACGGCATCTTTTGGGTTTTTGCCTTCAAACAGGGCCTTGTTAATTTCCTCGACAATGGGCATGTCCACGGCATATTTACGGGCCAGCTTTTGGGCTGTTTTTGCGGTATGCACACCTTCCACCACCATGTTAACTTCTTTTAGTACATCTTCCACGGGCGCGCCGCTTGCCAAAAGGTTGCCCGCCCGCCAGTTTCTGGAATGTCGGCTGGTGCAGGTAACGATAAGGTCGCCTATGCCGGAAAGGCCCGCGAAGGTTTGCTCGTCCGCGCCCATGGCCACGCCCAGCCGGGCGGTTTCTGCTATGCCCCGCGTCATAAGGGCTGCCTTGGTGTTGTCGCCAAAGCCCAGGCCGTCCACAATACCCGCCGCAAGGGCGATGACGTTTTTGATGGCGCCGCCAAGCTCTGCACCAATGATGTCCGATGTGGTGTACACGCGGAAACTACCGTCCGAAAAGGCATTTTGCACGGTTTCGGCGGTTTTTTCGCAGGTGGAAGCGGCCACAACCGTTGTGGGCATATTGCGGCTTACCTCTTCGGCGTGGCTTGGCCCCGTGAGGCAGGCAATTTTGCAGCCGGGGGCAAAGTCTGTTAAAAATTCGCAGATGCGGATGTCTCTGCCTTGGATGAAGCCCTTGGATGCGCTAACCAAAATGCTGCCATCCGCAAAATATGGGGCAAATTTTTGCGCCGTGGCCTCAATGGCGTGAGAAGGCAGGGTTATCAAGAAAATTTCGGCCCCCTCGGCGGCTTTTGCCACATCGCTTGTAATGCATATGGACTTAGGAATTGCAACCCCCGGCAAAAAGGCCTTATGTTCTCTTTCCGCATCCAGCTTTTGCGCCATGTCGGGGTTAAATTCCCACGCGGTAACGGTGTGTCCGTTTTTTGCAAGCAAACAAGCCAAGGCAATGCCCCAGCTGCCAAAACCTATAACAGTAATTTTTTTCATAAGCACTCCAATAATTTTATCGTGTATTTACAATGATTATATCAGAAAAAAGTTAACGTGGCCAGAAGTTTTTGTGTTGCAAATCTTTTGTAATTGTGTTACATTATTTCAAAGGAATTTAAGATAAGAATAACGGAGGTAACGCATATGCTTGATATAAGAAAATTGCGCAGCGATTTTGAGGCCGCCCAGGCCGCCCTTGCCCGCCGCGGTAAAAATATAGACCTTACGCCGTTTTTGGAGATGGATGCAGAGCATCGCGCCCTGATAGCGGAAACTGACGGCCTAAAGGCCCAGCAAAACGCCGTGTCAAAGCAGGTGCCCTCTTTAAAGGCCAAAGGCGAGGATGTAAGCGGCATTTTTGAGGAAATGAAGGCTCTGTCCGATAAAATTAAAGGCCAGGACGAGAAGCTGCGCCTTGTGGCGGAAAAACTGGACGACTTTTTGCTGGGCATACCCAATTTGCCCCATAGCGATGTGCCGGATGGCGCGGATGCAGACGATAACAAGGAAATGCGCCGCCATCTTGCGCCTACGAAATTTGATTTTCAGCCCCTGGCCCATTGGGATATCGGCACAAATTTAGGGATTTTAGACTTTGAAATGGGCGGTAAGGTTACGGGGTCTCGCTTTACGTTTTACAAAGGCCTTGGCGCACGTCTGGAGCGCGCGCTGATAAACTTTATGCTTAATACCCACATTGATAAACACGGCTATACGGAAGTTTTGCCGCCGTATATCGTCCATCGCCGCTCTTTGGAAGGCACGGGGCAGCTGCCAAAATTTGATGAAGATAACATGTTTAAGCTTGAGGGCACGTCATATTATCTTAATCCCACAGCCGAAGTGCCCATAACCAATATGTATCGCGAATCTATTTTAGACGGGGCCATGCTGCCCATAAATCACACGGCCTATGCGCCAAGCTTTAGGGCCGAGGCGGGTTCTGCCGGGCGTGATACCCGCGGCCTTATCCGCCAGCACCAGTTTAACAAGGTTGAAGTGGTAAAATTTGTTAGGCCGGAAGAAAGTTATAACGAGCTTGAAAAGCTGGTGGGCCATGCCGAGGAGATTTTAAAGCAGCTTGGGCTGCCTTATAGGGTTTCTCTTCTAAGCGCAGGCGACATGGGCTTTTGCTCTGCTAAAACCTATGATATAGAAGTGTGGATGCCAAGCTATGGCGCCTATGTGGAAATTTCTTCATGCTCTAATTTTGAAGATTTTCAGGCCAGGCGGGCGGGCATACGCTACAAAGACGCCGTGGGGGATAAGGCCGCCTTTGTGCATACTTTAAATGGCTCTGGCCTTGCCGTGGGCCGCACCACCGCCGCTGTTTTGGAAAACTTCCAAAATGCCGATGGCTCTGTAACAGTGCCCGAGGTACTTGTTCCATACATGGGTGTATCTGAAATTAGAAATTAGGGGTTGATATAAATGCGCCATAACGACTTTTATAAATCTTTAGGGCTTTCAAGCCTCATTGGCAGCAAGCGCAAAATGAACAAGGTGCTGCGCTTGGCTTCTTTCGAGCCCGATTTTAAATACGAACGTAAACAGGACAAGAAAGGCCGCATTTATTTTGACCGTTATAAATACCTGGGAAGCGGCTTTGGCGTAAGTGTGCAGGGCTATCGCCACATGCGCATAAACAAAGAGGGCAAAAAGGTGGAGAAGCATGTTGTGCTGGGCTGGGGGATGTTTGCCGAAGGGCACGAGGACAGCGCCATCGCCAATGCCTTTATAGACACCGATAGCGAGCAGCTATCATATTGCTTTGCCGAAGATGCCGCCAGCTGCAATGCCTTTGAATTTCGCGCAAACAATGCCCTGGAAATTGTGGATAGATACAAGGCATTGGCAGATTATGACGAAGTGCAGGATTTTGAAGCAGGCATTTCAAAAGCAAATGTGGCCATGCTAATGACTTTTGGCACCATCCTGTTGCCTGTTGCGAAAAATGAATCGGCAATTAACTTTCGCGCACAAGAAGAAGCCACCATGCGCGAGCTTGTTTCCCGCGCGCGCTCCGGAGATATAGAAGCAGAAGAAGATCTTCATCAAATGGCCAAAAAACAGGAAATAGACCTGCGCGAGCGCCTGGCCCACGAAGATTTGCTGTCTGTTTTCGAGGGATATTTCCTTAATTTGATAGAGCAAAGCGGCATCTTCTCCATTTTGGCCGACATTCACCGCGTGGATGAAATAACCAACGAAGCATCCCGTGAAAAGCTTTACCGCCTTAGTGTATCCGTAACGGGCATTAAAATGACGCTGTATGTAAACCAAGAAGACATCGTGGGAATGCCTCTGGAAGGTATGCGCATAATGGGAATGGGGCTTTTGCAGGGCAATGTTATGTTTTCATAAAAATTTTAAACCACGGAAAGCACAGAAATACACGGAAAGTGCATAAGGACGAGGTTTTCCGTGTCCTTCCGTGCTTTCCGTGGTTTAAAAATATTTATTTAGATATGCCTTGTTTTTCTTGATAAATCCTTAGCATTTCATTATAATGCTCGCCCGTCTTTCGGTAATATATCTCGCTTAAACCAGACATTACGGCTATGCCCAAGGCTATGATACCAACGCCAATTAGCCATAGATATGCCCAATTTGTTGGCAAAGCAAAAGATGTTAGAAAGCATATGGCAATTAAAAGGATTAACGAAAGGTTGAATACCAAGGCTCTCTTAAAAAATCTCCATTTTTTAATTATCTTTTCTCCAAAAAACACTTCCCATAAAATGGCTATAGCTATTGCAAGCACCACACCTTGCAAGATGAAGGCAAAAGGTATGCTGTATTCAAATTCTGCCCCTGTAAGCCGGGCATAAATTGTGCCAACAACCATGTAAAAGCCTACAAGCCCGGCTAATACTCCGCCGGCGATAAATTTCATCGGCATAACAAAACTCATCAATTTTTCCATACATGCCACCACCCTTAATTAATTTCCCATAGCAACGCACTTCTCAAACCAGTCTTTCTAAAATGCATATTGCTTGATACAGCAACAGCCGTCCCGAAGACAAAGGTTGAAGCAATGCCGCTTATAATCCATATAAAATGCCCTTCTGCCCCATTGACGACAGGAATTAGCATAGAAATTACAAACAATGCCGCCAAAGCCACCAAAGATATTATATATCTTGTGAAGAAGCCCCACGGCTTATTGAACGAGAAGCACAGCACCCATGCAGTAGATGCAACCAAAGACACAGCGATGCCCTGTATAAGCAAAGCAAAAGATATATGATAATTGAAAACCTCACCGCCCATCGAAGCAAACAACGCGCCTATTGCCATATACAAACAGACAGTAAACATAAACATGGCGGCCCCTAAAGCCTTGCAACTAAGCTCCATTTTCTTGTTAATCTTGGTCATTTTATCCCCAACCTTTCTTTTAATAATTTTGCGTATTGCCTTGAAACAATCAACCTTTCGCCGCCTTGCATAGTAATCTCTATGCGCCCGCCAAAATCCGGGCATAAAGAGGCTATTTTGTGCGTGTTTAGAATTTGTGACTTCGCGCTTCTTATAAATCCTGCGTCAGAAAGCATTTCTTCAATTTCATAAAGCTTTAGCGGCGTTTCGTATACTTCTGACTTAGTGTATAAGAATGATTGTTTGTCTACAGATTCGAAATACAGCACATCTCCTATGTCTATCAGATAAGTTATGCCGCCCTTGGTGCAGGAGAGCTTTTTGGCATAGCTGTGCAGCAGAGATTCTAATTTACGGATATCCTCTGTAGCCTTGGGACATTTGATAGTGACTTCAACACCATCAAACCCTTCAACAATCTCTATCTTCAAATTATCACCCCCAGCAAATTATGTTCTATAGATTTATTATAGCGGCTATAACGGCATAGTTCAATGCAACTTGGTAAGTTGTGGCGGCAACTTAGTTTCTGCGAAGAGAAAACCTATTGACAATAATAGTACTATATAGTATAATGCTATATAGGAGGTGATTATAACGAAAAAATACGGTGGATTTCTTATGTCGCAAATTGGGCATCTTAGCGGCCGCACTTGGGAGCGTCTGCTTAAAGAATGCGGTGTGGACGCCTTTAACGGCCCACAGGGCAAAATACTTTATGTGCTATGGGAGCACGAAAAACTAACCATTACGGATATCGCGCGGCTAACTTCCCTGGCAAAAACGACGCTTACCAGTATGTTGGACCGCATGGAAGGAGCAGGGCTGGTGCAGCGCATACCGGACAAGAAAAATCGCAGGCAGATATTTGTAGAGGTGACAGAAAAAGCTAGAGAATATCGCGAAAAATATGACCAACTATCCGACGATATGAACGGCATTTTCTACAAAGGCTTTACGGATGCAGAGATTGCAAATTTTGACAGCCAATTGCGCAAGGTTTTGAAAAATTTTGAGGATGAGGGAGTGTAAAAAATGGATAAGGATATAACTGGTTTTTTGGTTAGGGCAAAGCAAGCCATCTTTGCGGGTGAAGTTGCAAAGATGGAGCCATCAAGACCAAATTCAAAGGATTTCCAGTATGTTGAAGGAAATTTAAAATATATTGACACATATTTGGGCAGTGCCAATTTTGCCGGAGAAGAAGCGATGTGGAAAGATGATATTCCCTTTTGGTCAATGAATTACATCGGCAAAACTTTGTCGGAAGAATCCCAAATAACAGAAATTTTTCGCTTTTTAACCGAAGCCCTGTTGCTTGTGCCGGAAGAATATCCATTTCGCGGCCCGCAGCATTATACAAATGGAGACTATTCTTACAAATGTACCATCAAGGGTGATTTCCACTGGTTTTCGGGCATAGAAGAAATATTTTACAAAAATGATAAGGTTTATGAGCTAACTTTCCATGGCGGTGATGTAAAGTAAACGGCTATAGTTAGCGCAGTTAGAAGATTAGGTTTCTAGGTGTTTTTTATTCTCCTAGTTTTAGCCAGCGTCACCGTGCCCCATTGGCTAAGGCCGGGGCATGTGGATGTGGTGCCATTACAATATTCGGCGTAATATGGCTCTTTAAAACCAATGCGTCGGATATATTCATTAAAAATCCTATCCACAATGTGCGCTACAGAATCAAATATATTACGCCCATGTACATAATATTGGTCCACAGTGGTAGAATTGGTGATGTTAAATGGATATCCTTTTGATGGGTACCATTCTGTATACACACGATTAAGCGTTAGGCTTATTTGGCAAAGAATATTGGCCTCTAGGGCTGCTATGGGCCAGGTTGGGTAAATTTCTGACGAAGCGACGTTTTTGATATAGTCAATGAAAGGTACAGATACTACGATGGCGTGGCTGTCAGGGCGGCCAAGCTTTACCTTGATATAATCAGGTATGATAACTTCGCGCAGCACCCTGGGATTTGGCGGCTCTGTTTCGTGTTGCCTTGGCGTGGGGTCTTTTAGGGCATTGGACTCTATAGTTATTGTTTCGGGCTGGTTGCGCAAGCCACTGGTTGTTAGCGGGTGTAAAACCACAGGCAAAACCGAATTTACTTTATCAAAAATCTGGACGCCATCGATGTTTAAGGGCCTAAAGCCAGGGGCATTTATCTGCACATTGTATGTACCGAAAACCGGCCCTGTGTATGCAGGGTCTTGTGTTAGGGCACTATCAGGCGCATTAAGCGTAATGCCATCGGCCAAACCCCCTTCATCACTTGTTTTTTGATACAAGGCAGCACCCGAGGTGTCAGTTACACGAATTTCCGCACCCGCTACAGGCAAATCTCCGTTTGCTGTCCTTATTTCAAAGCGTAATGTTCCACTTCCCATATAATCTCTCCTCCACAAACATATATACCAAAGTATATTGCCATTGCGGAAGAAATATTAATATTTTGTCATATTTTGACAAGCCGTATGGGCACACAAAAAGGCATCCCATGGATGCCTTTTAACTTTACTTTTTCGGGGCTTGTCGTTTGCCTATGGCTTGCTCTACCGCATACATGGCGCGTATCAACCCAGCTTCGTCAAAGGGCCGGGCAATGAAGTAAAGGCCTATGGGCACACCGTTTCGCCGCGCATCAATGGGGATGGTGCCTGATGGCAGGCCTGTCAGCGGTGCTATGCCCATATGCGCCGCGGCCCCAATAAGGATATCAAAATTATTGTCGGCAAAAATTTTGTTAAGGTCGTTTGCGGCTTTCTGCCTGCGATGCAGGGCTTCGATGTATTCGTCAGCGATAAGGCGGCCATCTGTTTCGTGCAAACACTCTGCCAGCAAGGTTTGGCCATATTTCAAGCAGGTGTCACTATTAACTTCGTTAAAATCCACAATTTCTTGCAGGGTTTTCATCTTTGCATTCACAGTGGATAGGTAATGGTCCATGCAACGCTTAAACTCATGCTTGGCAATTGGCCAGCCGATATAATCCCAGGGCGCTTCGGGGGTTACGCCCGGTATATCCGGCGTAATGGCAGCTCCTGCGGCTGCAAGGGCATTAAGGGCACGTTCTAGGGCCGCGTTAAATTCAACATTTTCATCATTTGCCTCACCGTAAATGCCTATGCGCAGGCCTTTTAGGCTCGTGCTATCCAAATTCCGGGCATAGTCACCACCGCCTTGCAAAACGCCCAGCAAAATGGCTGCATCGCGCACCGTGCGGGCCATAGGGCCTGATGTGTCCAAAGTGTTTGAGATTGGGATGATGCCGCGGCCTCGCAGAAGGCCCGCCGTGGGTTTGATGCCCACAATGCCGTTTGCCATAGCGGGTGCCACGATAGAGCCGTGGGTTTCTGTGCCAACGCTGACGGCGCACAAGTTGGCAGCAACAGCCACCGCAGAGCCCGTGCTGGAGCCCGAGGCATCTTCCGCATGATTATAGGGGTTTTTCACCTGGCCACCGCGCGAACTATAGCCGTTTGTCATGCCCTTCGTCATCCAATTAGCAAATTCTGTCATATTAACTTTGCCAAGGATAACAGCCCCCGCTTTGCGCAGATACCGCACGATGTCCGCATTCCGCGGCGCAAAATTGTCGGCAAGGGCAAGGCTGCCGGCAGTTGTGCGCATTTTGTCCGATGTGTTGATGTTGTCCTTTAACAAAATGGGTATGCCGTGCAACGGCCCACGCGAAATGCCCCTTGCGCGCTCTTCGTCCATAGCGCGAGCAATTTCCAGCGCGTCGGGGTTAACTTCCAGCACAGAATTATGGCCGCCTTCGCAGCTATCCACCTCGGCAATGCGCCGCAAATACATTAACGCCAGTTCCTTGTAAGAAATTTCGCCCCTTGCAACGGCCGCTTGCATGTTGGCAATTGTGGCTTCTTCCAGTTTAAACATTCTCTATCCCTCCTCTAAAATTCTTATCAAAAGTTCCGTCGTTACATCCAAATCAATAAAAAGAAGCGAGCCATCAAAGCCAGAGGCGTGAAAGCCAAAACGCCGCACCCTGCCCGCCTCGTCCACAAAAGATATCCCTCTATGGGGGTACAAATCAGCATGTTGACGCCAGTTTACGACGAAAGGTGTTTCGGGCGGCAATGTGTCCAGCGAAAATAGCTGCTGGGAAACATGCGGAAAACCATAATCATCATGAATAAGCTCTAACCATTTAAAATCATTTAGCGGGACATTTGCGGTAAGGGCCACGGACACATAATAGCGCTCGTCCATGGTAAGCTGCTCTTCAAATTTAATTTGTGTTTTATCTCCCGCTGGCGGATCTCCGACGGTTATTGAAATTTCATTTGTTAACTTATGTGTTGGACCAAGGGGTGCGGGCTCGCTTAAAAAGTGCGTAAGCACGAAAGACCCCATGCTGCCGCATTCCGGCCTTTGGTTCATGTCCAGATAGAAAAATTGCCTCATATTGTTTTCGTCGATAAAGGATATGCCCATACTGGGCGTGTCCCCTTGTTGGTTCCATGTTGTGGTAAAGCGATTATCAGGCGACACCTCGTCCACAACTTCCAGCACCTCGCGGTTTGCCATATCAAACACCTGAAAATCCCGCAAGGTAGAATTCGGCGTAAAAGTAATTTCATCATCTTCGTTCCAATTCCAAGCCCTTAATATGGGAAATTCTTGAAGGCGAAACCAATAATAGCCCCTTGCGTCATAATGAAAGGCAAAATATCTCGTAACATCGCCATCCATAAAAGATATGCCCCTATGAGGCATAGAGCCTCGCGGAAACCAATCTACCACCAATATGTCTTCCGGCAGCAACATGTCCATCCAATGCAACGTATTTTCAACGTCAAATTCAAGCTCTGCACCGTTAATTTCGATATACCTAAAGTTGCGCAGCGGGACATTTGCCGAAAAAGCAACTTGTCCGTAAAATTGGTCGTTTACATGTGCAATAGTTAGCACGATTTCATCGGATATTTGAAAAGTTGTTCTGCTGGTGAAGGCCGCCCAGTTAAATATGATATCGTAGATATTGGCTTCGGTGATGGCGTGGGTTGAAAAAGGGCGCGCTTGTCGCCATGTGCTGTAAATATGCCAATCGTCTTCATGCACCTCTGTGATGACGGTTTGCCCCTCCACCAGTTCGCCATAATACACATAATGTATGTCAAACATGGCATATTCAAAGAAAATGCCCGGAAAATCAAAGCTGCCGGAAGCAGAAAGTTGGCCATGGGCGCGCCATGTAGGCATATAATCTAAAAAATTAACTTCACCGTCATAAAAAGTGTGTATCAAAAAGCCGGAGCCATGGGCCATGGTTGCGCCGATGTAATAAATTAGCAGCTCCGGCACACCGCCGCCCGTCAAATCCCTTAGAACAAAAGTAAATTCACAATCTTCTGTTATTTCTTCAAAATGCCCTTCTTTATGGAAATTGGACGGGTCGCGCAAAAAGTCAGCGTATGCCTCTTCCCATGACACTGACGTTGTTTGTATTGGGGTTTCCGGCGCAACTTCAAGAACAACTTCATCAGCCACGACATAAGGCTCGCTGCAAGCCGATAAGAAAAACACAGTGAAAATCAATATAGTCAGCAGGGTCTTGCATCTCTTCATAATCGCTCTCCTATAAAATCGGAACATGCCCCTTGTCCATGGCATCAAACAAAGCCCGCAAATTGCGCGGCACAGTTTTATATGCACCAAACCCCAGCATATCAATTTTTTCTTTAAGCTCTCCTGTGACATCGTCATAGGGCAAGCCGGCCAACAATCGCTGGGTTTCCTGGTGATTAAAGGACGCTTCGATGGTTTTTTGGTTCACGTTTAAGGGGCAACGCGCTTGGCACATCAGGCAATAGTAATGTGTGTGGTGTGCAGTATGGGGCAGCCATTCCGGAAAGTGGTCTTCACTTTGCTGCAATGCCGTCAAGCACTTTTGGCCATCCGAAAGAAAATCATCAGGGCTTAGGGCGCCCGTGGGGCATTTTCTAACGCAAATCCCACAAGTATCGCATTTTGGCGAAACCACAGGCCCTCTCCATATGTCTTCATCACAGGGCATCTCTGTTAAAAATGCCCGTAAGGACAAGGCGCTGCCCATGCCGGACACATAAGCAATATTATTTCTGCCATATTCCGCCAGGCCACTTTGCACCGCCAGGCGTTTCAGCGGCAAGCGGGTTGCTTTTTCTATGCCATAACCCGCGTTTTTTACCGCCCTTTCTATGTATTCATCAGTTTTTTCCGCAGGTACGAAAACAGGCGCGAAGGCCTTGTATTCCTTGCCGTCAAGGGAAAATGTAACGCGCGCGTAAAGAGGGCGCGGCACAGCAACAATTATTATAGATTTCATCTGGGGCGGTATGGGCCCAAAGCGATAAATTTCATCAAAAATCCATTTTTGATAGTCGTTTAGCTGCTTTGTGGCACGAAATTCAGCCAGCTCTGCTTGCAAATGCGTTAAACGTTCTATGGAAACAACTGCCAGGCGGTCGCCTTTGCTTTCCGCCAAAGATTTTAGCTCGTTAATCATCCATATCTCCTTATCGTTCTCCAAAAATTGCGGTGCCAATGCGCACCATATTTGCGCCCTCTTCAATGGCCACTTCATAGTCAATTGTCATACCCATGGATAAAAATTCCATGTCAAAACCTGCAATCTTTAAGTCCGAAAACAATTCCGCCATTTTACGGAAGTGGCCGCGGTTTTCTTCGCCATCATCCACAAAGGGGGCAATGGTCATCAGGCCTTTTATCGCTATGTTGGGCAAGGACGTTATTTCCCGGGCAAGGGCCATAGCAGCCTCGGGTGCTATGCCATGCTTGCTGCCCTCATCAGCGATGTTAACCTCAATTAACACATCAGCAACCACATTTTCGCGCAGGGCTATGCGGCTTATTTCTTCCGCAAGCTTTACGCTATCAACGGAATGTATCAAAACCACATTGCCCACCACATTTCGCACCTTGTTGCGCTGTAAGTGGCCTATCATATGCCATTTGACGGCATCGCCAAGCAGCGGCCGTTTTTCAGTAAGCTCTTGTGCGCGGTTTTCGCCGAGGTTGGTAACGCCATGGGTAAGCAAAGTTTGCATATTATCTTGCAGAAACTGCCCATCAACCGTCTTTGTCACGGCTATCAGCGTTATGTCCTCGGCCTTACGGCTAGCCTTTTGCGCCGCGCGGGCGATATTTTCATTGATATGCTTTAAGTTATCAGCAATGCTCATTGGGACGCTCCTTTATCCAAGCAGTTCATCAAATTTCTTTAAGGCCGCAGGGATGTCGATATTTTGCGGACATAGTGGGTTGCATAAGCCGCAGGCGGTGCAGTCTGAGGGGCGTTTGCCGTCACCTAGCGCCCTTAGCGCAGCCCTTATGGTCCAAAAAACATCGTATGACGCTTCGTTGTACATGCTTAGCAGCAATGGTATATCCAGGCCCGCAGGACAAGCGGCGATGCAGTATTGACAGGACGTGCAGGGCACAAATTGCGCCATGGCTTCCACAACGCGGTCAAGCACTGCGCTTTCTTCCGGCGTCATAGGGTCCGCATTAGAAAATAATGCCAAATTTTCCTCAAGCTGCTCCATAGTTGACATACCGCTTAAAACCAAGCCCACATTATCCAAAGATTGCAGATGCCTAAAGGCCCACGAAGCCTGCGAATCTTGCGGCCTGGCGGCTTTTAGCATGTTGGCGGCCGCTCCCTTTAGGTCATTAAGCTTGCCGCCGCGCACAGGCTCCATTACCCAAACGGGTATGCCGCGCTTTGTTAGAAGCTCGTATTTTGTTCCGGCATCTTGCAATGTCCAATCCAGATAGTTAAGTTGTATCATGCAAAATTCCATGGCATCGCCCTGCCCTCGCGTCTCCAGAAGGTCAAGAAATTTCTCAATGGTTTCGGCGCGGCCATGAGATGAAAAGCCAAGATGCTTTATGCGGCCTGCCTTTTTCTGCTCTATCAGATATTCCACTATACCCACCTTTTCGTTGGTGTAAATATCGTATGTAGTCTCCGAAACATTGTGCAGCATATAAAAATCAAAATAATCCACACCGCAAAGGTCCATCTGATATTCAAATACATCACCCGGGCCGGAAAGTGTTTTGCTTTCCATGTTAAAGCCGCTTACCTCAAGACGCAAAACACCGTCGTTATATGTCATCATATTGCCGGGCATTTTGTTGGACAAATACCAGCTTTCCCGCGGAAAATTGCGAAAGGCTTGTCCTATAAACTTCTCGCTTTTGCCGCTGTGATAAAAATAGCCCGTGTCAAAATAATTTATGCCGCCTGCAAGGGCCCGTTCTATCATTTTCATGGCTGCCGCCTCGTCAATTGTGCCATCGGATAGCGTCGGCATACGCATAATTCCAAAGCCAAGCCGCGATATTTCAATATCTTTAAATTTTGTGTAAATCATAGCTTATCCTCCGTTTTAAAAATCATGATGATTATAGTATATCACATTATGAAATAACGGCGCAAGAGAAACAGGGTGACGGCAATGGCCGGCACCCTGTTTGTTTACGCGTTTATTTTAGTACCCATGGTGTATATTAGCAAAATCTGTTAATCCGCGATACATTTGCACAATTATCCTCTGAGGGTTATCATACGCAAACTCTGCTTGCGCGCCATGTTCTTCTTCCATTGTTATGCTGGCATCTATCTGCGCCATTATGCCGGGGGGCTGTGCCGCCCACATGTAGGCGTGGATGATATTATCATTAAACATGCCGGTTGGCACACCTAAATATTCCATCGCAATTTCAAATTGCTCGTTTGAAACCCAGTCTCGCCAGCTAAATGTAATTAAATGGTCTTTAATCTCTTCGGGTGTAACGGTGATGCCTAAATATTCTGACATCAAATCTGCTATAATTATGGCGTGACTATATCTTTGCTCGTGCCCCAAAAGATGCTCCAGATGCTCTAGGGAAGTGAAATTGTCAAGGCCCCAAAGGGTGCCGTCATCCAGGAAAAAAGTACCAACATCCCATTGTATTATGAAAGTATCAAATTCAAGTTCATTTGATGTCGCGTGGGTGTATATAAACCTTTCAAAAAAGGTTTTATCTTCGTGTGCTACATATGGTATATATGTGGGCGCGTTTTCTTCGTAGTCGCCACACGCAGCCATCAAAAACACCGTCGCCAGCAAAATACCAGCAAGAGATTTTACTTTCATAGACAAATGCCTCCTTGATAATGGGGTGATTCTTAAAATTAGTATTATTTCATTGCCGCTAACACATCCAGCAAAAATGCATAACAATTTGCAGTACTGCTGATGGACACTCTTTCGTCAGGGGTGTGCACATCATGCATATTTGGCCCAAAGGATATCATGTCCAGCCCGGGCATTTTGTCCGCAAAGATGCCACATTCTACGCCGGCATGTATGGCCAAAATTTGCGCATCCTTGCCATATTTTTTCTTGTAAACATCTTTGAAAATTTCGCGAAGTTCGCTGTGCGGGCTGTATGACCAGCCAGAATATCCCTCTGTAAGCATATAAGTTGCGCCGAAAGCTTCCGCGATGGCGGCAATGCGGCGGCACAAAGCCCATTTGCGGCTTTCAACAGAGCTGCGCACGGCACAGTTAATTTTCAAAACGCCGTCCTCAATTTTTACGACGCCAAGGTTATTCGATGTCTCCACCAGGCCGGGCAGCGATGCGCTCATGTGGTCAACGCCAAAAGGCACCGTCAGCAAAAGGGTAACAGCGCGCTTTTTTACATCCTCTGTGAAAGCTTGGCTTGCAGCCTCGGTCTGCTCTACCTTTACAAACAGCCCAGGGTCGCTATGTTGAAGCTCTGCCACAAGCAGTTTTTCATATTCCCCAACTTCCTGCTTTAATTTCTCGACATCATCTTTCTTAACGTGGACTATCGCAAAAGCTTCGCGCGGTATGGCATTGTCCTTGGAGCCGCCATCAATGCAGCTTAACAAATATGGGGTTTTAACCACATCCAGCACCCTCGCCAAAAGGCGGTTAGAATTCCCCCGCTCTTTATCTATATCCATGCCGCTGTGGCCGCCCTTTAGGCCGCCAACAAACAGCTTGTATGCCACATAATCACCTGTCGGTAATGCTTCATAGGCCAAATCCATGGTAATTCTCACAGATGCGCCGCCTGCGCAGGATGATAAAAACACGCCTTCCTCTTCGCTGTCAATGTTAATAAAACGCGTGCCTTTTAAATGCGATGCGTCTATGCCTTTTGCGCCATCCATGCCCGCTTCTTCCACGGTGGTAAGCACAATTTCCAGCGCAGGATGCACCAGGCTTTTATCCGCCAAAATAGCCATGGCCATGGCAACAGCAATGCCATTATCCGCGCCCAGTGTGGTGCCGCGGGCCTTAACATAGTCGCCATCAACATAAATATCCAACGGGTCTTTTGTAAAATCAAATTCCACATCGGCATTTTTTTCGCATACCATGTCCGTATGGCCCTGTATTATCACGGTTGACGATGCCTCATAACCCGCTGTGGCAGGCTTTTTAATTATCAAGTTTAATACATCATCCTGAATAACTTCAAGACCCAGGCCCCGCGCCCAATCTCTGATATAGTCGCTTATCGCCTTCTCATTGCGCGACCCATGGGGAATTTTGCAAATTTCCTCAAAATAATGAAACACATCCACAGGCTTGCAATTTGCCAATACTGCCATAATATCCCTCCTATGTTTTCAAAACGTCATTTCTCTTAATGACTAGTATAAATCTAATCCGCGCAATAGTCAACATAAGTTTCGGCATTCTTATAAAAAAATCCAAGCAACGGCTTGTGTTGATAGCCGCGCTTGGATTTAGTTTTATAACATTTTTGTTATCAATTAAATCTCTCCAGCAAAATTTGCTCCAACATCAAGCTAAAAGCACGTAAATTTGCTTCCATCATGCCGGGGCTAAAAGCCTCGATATAGGCAAATGTATCATAGGGGGTGTGGATAAAATGCCCGAAAAGCTCGTTTTCCTGGGCCAGAAGGAATTCCATGTTAGACTGGGCTACATCAGGCACCCTGGCAAGGCCGGCCAAATAAAGAACAGTATGGCCTTCCAGCAAAAATACTATTTGGTCAGTTGGGACAACGATGCCCTCAGGTATGCTCAAGAGCGTGAAGTTATTCTGCGCGTTTAAAGCATCGACAACCGCGTCTATTTGCGCGGTGGCAGCAGTGGGTATGGCTTCCCACATGGCGAAAACAGCTAAAGGCGGCACATTGCTGTTCTGCGCTACAAGTATTTCAATTAGCTGCTCCGCAGATTCAATGCCCAATCCATCCAGTTCCAAGGCCGCAAGAAGGGTTTCAAAGCCCAATTGCTCTAGCATTGCTTCTATCTGGGCATTGGCGTCTTCTACTATAGCTTCAACGACGAAAGGATGAGCATCCAGTCCCGGGCCGGCGCCCATTGCCGCCGAATACATCAGATAAGGCCCGCCAACCAAGCCGTCGGCATTTATCATCATTACGATATTGTCGCGCTCCTGCTGGGTTAGCGTGTCATAGAAATAACGCGCTCCCCAAAGCCCAACTTCTTCCGCGCCAAAAAATACATACACTATGGTGTGGTAATTGTCGGCATGTTGCATATGATATGCACTTTCCAGCAACAGTGCTACGCCGGAAGCGTTGTCATTTGCCCCTGCCGAAAGGTAAGAATCATAATGGGCACCAACAATGATAGTGCTTTCGCTTTGACCCGGGATAGTTAAGATAACATTTTGGCTCATGCGGTTATCTCTAAGCGCAAGGTCGCTTTCATATGCCCATTGCTCGGCAAGCTCCCAGCCAAAATCGAATGGGTTAAACCAGCTTACATCGTCATAAGTAAATTCCTGTATCTCAATGTAATTTTCGTCAAATCCCATTGCTGATAGCTGCTCTGCAATCCATATCGCGGCTTCCTTCTCGTTATATGTGAAAGGCGCACGATAAGGCAAGTTTGTACTCATATATTCCACAAAGCCCAGGCTCATCAGGCCATGTTGTGTGTCAGCAAACAGCCTCATGGCATAATTAACCGGAATATACACCGTGCCATTGTCGTTAAACCCGCCTGAACCTTCTACCGACACAATTCTAACATTACCTTGACCATCTGTAATGATGACCGCTTGATTATCTTGGTCCCACTCCACGGCATATCCATGGACATAGGCTGTGTAGCGGATGGGCACATATGCCTCGCCGTCCACATACCTATGCGCCACATCGCCCAATGGGCTTGCAGACAACGCCACAACGGTGCTTACCATCATCACAGCAACAAGTAAAAAAGACGCTGCTCTCTTCAAAACTACTTTCTCCATAAAATAATTTCTCCCAAATTCTATTTGCCAAATCGCCAATGCCCTTTGACATGTATTTATTATAGCATGTGGACAAAAATTTAGCCAGTGACATTTGTCATTGCTTCTGCTTCGGGCGGCATCATATTGCTCAAACTACTCGAAAAATAATAATGCTTACAAACTGCTTGTTGCATATAGTACTAAAATATGATAAAATATTGCATACAGGAGGTATAGATTATGAATTTGTCTTTAGAATGGTTTTTTGATGCTTTTTTAGTATATACACATTTGTTTTTAATTCCTATTGTAATTGGTTTAATTTTATGGCTAATACGCTCTAAAGTTACTAAGAGAACAAAGATATGTGTGCTATCTTTGGTTGCTGTAGCTATATTTGTATGGTCCATGTATAGCATTCGGCCAGGGCAGGCACATCTAGAGACAGGGCTAGCATCCATTTCCGCATTGGCACCTACTCCTACTCCTGAGACAACACCTATTCCTACACCAGTGCCTACACCCACTCCTGAACCTACTCCTCAGCCTACTCCTGAACCCACTGCCAGCCCAATTCCAAGGCCAACACCACCACCGATGCCAACGCAAACAATTATGCAGGAAATAATATCACAAGTCACGTCTGATGATGGAACCAATATAATAGCAGGCCTTGAAAATGTTGTTCCGCATACTGGAAATCGACACGCTGTCTTATTTAGAATTGAAATTCCCGAAGAAGGCTGGCGTGAAATTCGAACACATGTGCGTTTAGACACAGCCCTTGAAGATCAGGTATTCACCGGTCATGAGATTCGTGTCTGGCCTGATGGCATGTGGTACAGCGGTGATCTTGTCAATAACATACGCACTGGCAATGGGATACTTGTGTTTGGCCAAGGCGAATGGCTTGGTGACTGGTATGAAGGTGAGTTCTGGGATGGTCGAAGGCATGGCCATGGTACATATTTTTGGTCTAACGGCAACATGCATGTGGGCAACTGGATTAATGGCGAAGCAACGGGTCATGGCATCCTTTATTGGGCTAACGGCGATAGGCACGAAGGGGTATTTGTTAATGGCCAGCGGCATGGCTGGGGCACGATGACATATACGGACGGAACAATTCGTTCAGGGATGTGGGAGTATGACCAATTTATAGATGGTTAAAGGCATTATGAAAGGCGGCCCCTTAAAAAGAGCTGCCTCCATGAAAACATAAGGTTTCTTCAAATATCTTCTATAGAAAACGCTACGCTTCCCATGCCGTGATAGTAATCAA
>Ga0123355_10003997_pt1 | contig 21347 bp, 8 predicted proteins | sample TergutEmb28metaG_3_FD_89872 | JGI IMG/M metagenome (GOLD analysis project Ga0123355, IMG submission 89872) | Embiratermes neotenicus P1 segment gut microbial communities from Petit-Saut dam, French Guiana - Emb289 P1 | ecosystem: Host-associated > Arthropoda: Insects > Digestive system > Gut ...
CCCCCCCCCCCCCCCACCCCCAGGAGAGAAAATTGATACTCGTTTCTGTTAGAGGAAATGGGTTTAGGGGGCCTTCTGAATTGAAAGACTAAATAAAATTGAAATAGAACATAGTTACCCCGAAACATGCCAAGAAGGCACTGAAGGTAGGGTAGAGGTGTAGGTGGCCTCGGGTAGGTGACTACGGCACTAGAAGGGGATGAAGTAGTGAACCCCACGTCCCGGCCGTCAGTAACCACAGCAAAGAGCCGGTACCCGTCGTACTCTACAAGAGGTTGGGTGGATCTGCGGGCCGGTATAGACGGGCACAGAAAATCTCACCAGCGGCGGGATTCTATTCGATTTCCGGACCGTCGGTAATCCAACTACACTATTCCGGCCGCCAGAATTCCATTGTAGACCTAAATGAAATTAGTACACTTATCATTGTATGCACCGTCCACGACGTCAAGTTCAAACTATATAATCAAATATTCATGCATTAAAGATCAAACACAACAGGCGCACAGGTTCCTTCCTACAACTAGGGACTGCCGAAACATGTAGGAAGGAAACTGTGCATCGATTGTGTTTAATATTTAGTGCACGAATAGTTGGTTAGATAGGTTGAAAATTAGTGCTATTTATTATATATTATACTCGTACTATATATGATTTTCTGGTATATGTAATATGCAGATGATGCTGCACTGCAGGTCTACGCCAGTACTTATATTACACAATTATTTTGCTCTAAATGCTTCAGTATTTGCCGTGGTCATTGGCATCTTTTGACGTATGGGCTTCGTGCTTACAAGCCCATTTCGTGACTGAGTTTCAGACACATTCTGTAGGTGTGTTCCTTCAGAGAACTTGTGTGAAATTACGTCAGTCCTACCATTAGGGATCCCACACGGCTAATATTGTTGGCAGCCCGCATGAGTGACTGACGACATACATGCATGCATACACACATACATACAAACACACATACATACATACATACATACATACATACATACATACATACATACATACATACACACACACAAATACAACCACCTGACAGTTCAATGGCCTCCCTCGGTTTTCATCACTAACACTGTTACTACACGCAAGGCCTTGGATAAAAATTTAGTAAGTCTTTAGGCTGATGCAGAACTCTGAAACTGTTGACAGTATACGGTAACGTAAATTTAAGTCACTCAATTGAATCGGTGTAAATGAAAGTACTGTATCGTGCGTAAAAATGTGTAACTTCTGACAAACTTCAGGTCGTTATTCTTTTGAGAGAAATCTCAACCGTTACATAGTTACCTCCCGCCCCGCCCCAGCACTGCACCAACACACAGTGCCGAGCCAGTGGACTCGCCCATACCATACCTACACACCCATCACAGACTAGCTCATATTATATTTTGAATTTGTATCCTACATGTCGACAAATAAAATTCACGTAGCCAGTTTGACAGTTTCACGAATACAGTTCGAATAAAATTCAGTGCCTAAAGGCTTCCTATGGAGAAGGCCAGGGGCAGGGAGCCAGCGGTGTGGCTATTTGGAGTAGCTGAAAATTGTATACCTCGGTGTTTAAGAAGGTCTAATAATATACAGTGGGTACTAATATAGAGAAATAAAGGCTTTCAAGTTATTTGCGTATGCTCCCTTCGGTGAATTTTTTTAAATTACTACTAACTACAGTAGGATTCAGTGGACCAAATGTCGGAAAAGCGACATGCAGACGCATGTGGAGAATGTGACATAGAAAAATAACACACGACACGATATCGTCCTTTGTGCGCGCACGCACGCGCGCACACACACACAAACCAAGTCTAATAAATGGATGATTAGGCTTGTGATATGCTTTTAAATGCATCTATGTACGTGCATAGAAGAAAATACCCCATGTTTTGAAATATGGCGGTGGTCTAGATCGTCAGATGTGTTGGTTATGAGACATTCAGAAACCATAGTTAAATAGCACACGTTATGAATATATAAAACAGAGGAATTATGTGGGAATATGTAAAGGAATGGCGACCAGAAAACGAGATGGAAAAACGCGGTTGTGTACTACCGTGTTCAGCATATATCTGGAGTTCGACTGGGGAAATGGCATTTCCCCGTCAAGATTCAGTATAGGCTACGCTAATTAATAAAAAAAAATCAGGAAATGCAGCCAAGGATTTTTAAACATGAAATGTGCACACAAATCCTTTAGAAGGGAACCCAGCCTCGGCTGTGCAAGCCACAACAACGTTCAGTCTACGGCTTTTCATATCAGTGCTCCACCAGGGTCGTACGAACGAAGTTTTTAGAACTGAAACCCCCGTACACAACGCGAGATATCTTCCCCGAGGTTCGTGTAGTGAAAAGATCTAGACAAGGAAGTTTACCATTTCTTTTGACGTTTATTCCAAATTTTTGTCTACCATTTATAGACATATTATGTCTACTAATTCATGGCTACAAAATTATATTGATGGTTTGTAGCAGAATTAAGCATCTGGATTTGAAAAATTGCGTATTTAAACCACATCAGTGGTCAGGATGTGGTGTATTACTCCGTAATAAAATATGCTTCATTCCATTTAGAGCATAGTCACGTGGGATTTCCATCGCTATTAGCACAGTACTGTAGAAAATATAAAAAGTGACACACCTGCAGACACTTGCATTGATGTTGACTAGCCAAGGTGAACCAGAGACTACGGAAGGAGCAAGGTGACATAGGCTGTTGAAGGTTGAACGCCTAATAGACGAATTGTTCTCAGATTAATTCACGGATTGGTAAGACAATGGATTTTTCGAAGACCGGAAACTTATTTGTGTTTTACTGTACTACACAAATAATAGTCTGCAGATCGAATCACTAGCACATTTAATTAAGATATAATTAACGTCATTAACTTAAGTTAAATTTTGAGGGACATCACGTTCAACCGCGTGAAAATATCGCAATTAATATTTGCGCACAAGGACTTGAGAAATAAATTTGTCAGACGCATACACCTGCTAGTGGTGGTTGGTTAATAACTTGGCTTCGCCGATTCAATGCTTAGGAGTATAACAATCGACTCCAAAACTTCGTGTCCCGATCCTCAACACTGGAGCCCAGAAAAAGTTCCTGAATACAAAATAAACACCGAAGTACAATAATCTGTTGGTACAGAGGATCTTTTTCCAGCGGAAGAGCGGGGGGGGGGGCTACATATCCCTCCATGGTGGGTGTTTAGCTCCTCTTCCGCGTCTGCCTGCATGGTGTGCACAGAGAAAGCTTTGTAGGTAGAGATATGGTTCCTTGCAAAAAACAATAAAAAAGGTCCAGTACATATTTTTAGCTGTCTTTGTGACCCAGGAGCCAAGTAAGTCAGCAACATCAGTGAAGAAGAGGAATATATTGTAGAGGTCTCTTAAGGTTTTCAGTAAAGTCTAAAATCTCCCACTGTCAAAGACCGCATTCTTGATAGTGGCATTGAAAAATGCATTTAATTGACAAATGACAGGCATGTGCTCTCCAGTATGAGTATTCGACGCTAGAAAACAGGGTAGCGTGTGTAAATCTGTACTGAACAATACAATATAAAAATATGCTGTGAGAAAGTGCCTCAAATGTATTGGTCATCAGTGTTAATAACTGCGCCGGATTTACAGATTCTGCACAAAATGAATGCATCATACCTGCCCCGGCATATGGCTAGAGAAAGGAGTTGAATCACGTTAACTATTGGTTGTCTGTAACAAGATATGATTGATTTAATTTCGGTTTAAATGAATCTTATGTAATATCCAATTTACACAAAACTGGCATCTAATTTTGACAAATTTTCTTGAAAAGGCCACCACACCAATAAATGTTTCTTAGCATAAAATATAGAACTCCTTTTCGTCATGTCATATTTAAATGAACACAGGTGAAAATAATTGTAACCAAACAGTATGCCTAGTCTTGCAACAGGCGGCTGACATTCTCAGTTTCAAATTCAAGGTCAATGACATAATCAAAACTGCGAATAATGAATTTTAAAATTTTGTGCACATTACTGTATTGTGCCTATCCTACACTCGTTTCTTATTTAATACATTACTTATATTATATTCATTGATTTGAACTAGGCTGTTAATATACTGTCTCTCTGCAACACTAAGTTTAGTCATTTTTCCAGGAGAACGTGACACTGAAACAGTAGAGGATGATCGGGAAGAAGTGTCTGTGCCATCCGTGCCTGCAGTAGCTGTGCCCGCAAATCCAGGCTTTGGATACTTCCCAAGTTTTTATGGCTTCTTCCCTGACTTTGACTTCGTTGAAAGAATCAGAGGTTTGTCTTATTAGAAAGAATTAAACCAAAACATGTGTTGACACAAAATACTGTGAGGGCTTCATCTGACATAGGATAGAACAAGTAACAGGCTGTTGAGAACAGAGTAATGAACTTTTGGGTTCCATAAAACATGGGGAATCTCTTGACTAGCTGATCTATTAGCTTCTGAAGGACTCGAATGGACGGAACGAGTAAGTAAGTCCTACGGCGCTGTAAAACATTTCTTCTTAGAAAATAATTTTATTTGACAAAGTTCACATATGTATATCATAAGATCTGAACCAGGTTTTCTCAATCCTGCTAAGTTTTTAATTCCGTTATTGTCCTATTTTTTTGTTTCTATTAACATCAGTTAATATTGTCTCAAATAGAGTGAAGAGCCGATTGAAGACATGGCTAAATAATCTTGGGTAAATGGTGTGATACGTGCGACACTGATGATGTGCCCTAAAACAGTTGCCTAAATTATTCGAAAGTCTCCAGCAAATGTATTCAGATACAATTGATTTTCACATAAGATAATGGTGTACTGAAGCACCAAACTATCTCAGATGCTCCACACGTGTTATTTATTACTCAGTCTGTATTAATCATAAGCAGGTGCCCTTAAATAAGATATACAGGCAGGTTTCGTTTTACACGATTTTCCTTTGCGCGATTTCGCTTTAGCATGGCCGAAAATTTACACCACTTTTCGAATTTACGCGATAATTTTCGGTTTAACGCGATTTGACGTAGTGTAATCGTGGCCGCGCTCATATTTTGTAGTAGGCTAGCAGAAAGTGACGTCACTGTCAAGCCATTAGTCACGTGTATGTATGGAATACGTTGATTATATAATCGCGCGGCTCATTTAGTTTCCTCTTCTACCGCAGTGGCTTTTCTTATGGACAAGAGTGTAAATGTAAATCTACATCACCTAGTGCAATCAAAGTGAAAAATCGGCGACACAGATCGGTACTGAAGAGAAATTAGACGTAATAAGCCTAATTGAAAGTGGTGAACGAAATGTTGACATATGCCTTAAGGTTGGATTCGCTCATATTAGCGTACGTACAATTCGTGAAAATGCTGATAGGATTAAAGAAAGTGGTAAGTGTTTAGATGATATTAAATGCGAACAATTTGAAACATGGACATTTTGTTTGTGTAGCAAGACTACCACAGTCGTATCAGAATGAATCCTACCAAAAACTATGGATGTAAGTCTCTTACATCTCTATTGCATTAGAAATAAATAAATAAATAAATACATTTTATAGAAATGTATGTACACTCTGTAGAAAGTATACACTATATAGGATGAGGTTGACAATCCCCAAACTCCCAAGAAATACACTGTTGTAAATGGGAGTTTTGTGTTCTATTTGCTTGACGTTTTGTAGGAATGTAACCTGGGCGTAAAACGAGACTTGCCTGTATTGTAAGTAAGACATGAACGAATAAATGACTTTCCTCTTTTAATGTTACAAGTTGGTGATGTGATAATTTACATAATTCAGTGTAAGGGAGTTCCAGTACTAAAATACTTCATACAATGCACATGTGTCACATAGCTGAAAACATTACTTAAATTTACTAGTAGAAATGACTCTTAGGTTACAAGATGAAGCATTATGCAAAGTGACTGCTCTTCTCTGCGTAACATACATACACACACACATTCATTACTCATTCATTCATTCCATGGCTCCATAAGTTTTAAAATTATGCGGACAAAATATAAAATAAAATATTTGTGAAACCCATATATATATATATATATATGAATAAACAGAAACATGTCATTGGACAGAGTGAAAATATAGTGATGGAACAGCATATACACCTCAAACATGCCTTAAAACTTAGAACAGCATAATCTGTAAATTAAAATACATTGTCATAATTTTGACTTTAATGAATCTGATTAACATGCGATATCAATAGTTGATGTTTTTAAAAGACAGAATGATAATATAAAAAAAAACCACAACTTTTACAGATTAAGCTTTTATGAAAACACTTTACAGTTTTGATAAACTTTCTTTAAATGAACTAATGTTCATGGTCCAGAAGGACTGAAGCATGTAGTTTGCTTACAGTGCACAAATTCATAGCTGTGTTGGATGGTGGTTTAACTCATTATTTGTTGATTGTTGGAAGCATAACAGGATGACATCCATCAAATTTTTGCACACTGCCTGTGGATGACACAGAAGAGGCACTTTGCACAAAATTGAGGTATCTGTGGCCTTACTACAGTATGTAATACAGTTCATTATAAACACAGGTATGAGTTAACAAGGTACCCTGTCTGTTTTACAGCACTAGTAACAAGACTGAGGTCTCAGATTGGTAACACCTTTACTAACTTTGACTGGAATAAGGGCAACACCACATCTACAAAGAAGGTACTTTTCAGTATTATGTCATTACATCTGAGGTTAGGGTGAAAGTATGGAACATCAGTTCAATGTGCGAGGCAGTATAGGAATATTGATATTCCCCGAATATATGTAGTACTTCAGTTGAAACTGGTCTAGTCTGTGTTGGTGGGTATTCAAAAAGGACTTCAGAGACACGTAGATTGAGACTATACAGTTAATGTTCTGCAAGACCATATCGGTAGTGAATGTTAAAATCCTTATGTCCATACAAAGTAATACTCAGTTGGTGAGACCTTTTGTGAGCAACATACACTGTAGGACTGTTTGAACATAACCCATTACACTTCTGCATATTTCAATATTTGATATTCGTTTTGTTTTCCCCTCCATATAGCCACATCCACCCCCCATCCCCACCCCCCCTTCCACAGTGGAAAACTGATTGCTTATCTAACAACAGGGACAGAATAGAGGGAGTTCAATAGTAAGGAGCTTGGTGTATTATACTTACAGTCGAACACAACTATATATGCCTCTATTATTACAAGAAGGATATTATAACGACATGTTTCGGCCCTATATGTGGGCCATCTTCAGGTTGTGAATTAGACTTCTGGATCAGTTATACAGGAATGTGTGGAGTGTTCTTGGGGAGTCTTGGGGGGTTGTTGAGATGTCATTATACCAATGGGTACCATGGTCCTGGGTTTCCAGGTGGAATATCATTTGTAGTTTGCAGTGCCCATTTTCCCCCGATTTTCTAAGTGGGTACTGCACTTACGTACTAACCTAATGAGAGTAAACAAATTAATTACAATCTAAGGGTATACCAAGACATTTATCATGTTACAGTACTAAGGTGCATTAATCCTATTATAACCTTAGTGTTGTTATAATATCCTCCTTGTAATAATAGAGGCAAATATAGTTGTGTTCGACTGTAAGTATAATACACCAAGCTCCTTACTATTGTGCAAAACACAATGGGGATGACAAACATCAGAATAGAGGTAGTTCATTACTTTCATACAACCCACACCTTTTTACATTCTATACTTCTACCCACAAAGTATGTGCTGAATTCTGACTGATGTACATCAGTTGATGAACATGCCGGCCAACAAACAGTTCAGTTTTGGTAGCATCATTCTTTTTGTTTATACAACACTGTTTGTCTATACAATGTTTTTAATATTTATACTCCATGTTACAACATTATTTTATAGAACCGGGTGTTACATGACACACTGAAATTATTGATACTAGTGATAAGTATTGCAGTTCTCATAAAATTGACATGAATAAGATTAAGATGGAAATCACACATCTCTCCTTACCAGGTGATTGATGGTCATGTAGTGACTGTGAACGAAACATCAATCAAAGATGATGACTCGGACTTGGTGCTTCATGTGAAAGTTATTGATATAAGGCCTACAGAAGGAGCTGAAGAGTCATCTGAAGACAGTTCTGAGAGAGCCGAAACTACAACTCCTAAGACAAATAATAATGGAGGGGAAAGATCACCATTACCTACAAACAATGAAGAACATTTTGGCAATGAGATCCCCAAGCAGGTGGGTGATGATAACATGCCATAATTCTATTCACAGTAAGTCCATATCCCTGATGGTTGGCCACCTGCCTGGAAACGTGGAAATACAGCTGATGCCTCAATGAGTTCTGTTGGTCAAATATGTCTATTTCCATTGAAAATGTAAGAACTATATTCTGTGCAGTGCAGGTGATGATGGATGGAAATGAATGAAACTGCATTGTGATTTCATCATATGGACTATGTGCTTATAGTATCATAGTATCATTCCCTCCCACTTTTGTCACATATGGTGGGAGAGGGGGTAGCCATCTGCATTGTTGTCATGAAGCAGTAAATAAATGTACAAATTTTTGAGTTAGCAGTGATGTAAAAATTGTCAGATTAGATATGACTTCATTCATCTATTCATTGAATTCTGTAAACTGTTAATTGTCTGCTTCAAGAATTGTCCTTCAACAACACTAATAACATGACACATCTGTGTAATGAATTAGGTGCTGAAGAAACACCTACAGGTTAAAAAAATGTTATATTTAACAGCTGTATTTTGAAACAGTATGAAGTAAATTTGTTTTCAAGTAACTGCAGTCACTTTCGTGTAAGGAGAATGTATATATGTTTTGAGGATTTTTAATATTACAAAATGTGTACAAGGCATGCCTTGTTCTTACATCCAGCTGCATAGAGTAGGCAGAAGCTGTGTATGTGTAGACATATATACTGCATGTCTAGGTACCTAAGTCATTCCACAGATGTGTGCTACAATAGTTAATATTCTTTGGCAAGAGCAAGAAGTTGAGGGGAAGTGAACACAGTTGGCATTTCATTATAATGCACAACCACAGTGAATAACACCGAGTATTAGTATGCTCCACATAGGAGTTTAATCTGTAAATGGGCAGCTTATATTTTTCTGCTGTAATAGTATTCAAATTCTAGCATTCTTCTGCATATCTGTAATATGAAACAAGTTTAGATCAGAGTTTCTTATTTTCCTTTTCTGTATACTTTTTTACAGTAACCTACACTTGCAGATTTATGGTACAGTACAACATCGAATTTTATACAACAGCCACTTCCTTTTATTCCAGAAATACGTTTTAGCTTACAGTTCTTTCAGCGTAAACCTTTTAAATCATTTCAATTCCATGGGGAATATTTGGAACGTTTGACATTTAATGATAATAATAATAATAAAGTTTGTGCACATTTGCGTTACTCAATATGCAAAGCCCTAGGCATTGAAATGACAAACAAATGGTAAACACACATGCCCAAGCCCATGTATGAACAGGAAGAAGTTAGTGTTGTGGCATCATGCAGTACACACAGAGAAGTTACAGCAAATAGGCCAGATATATTAATTAAAGACATAAAGAAAAATATGCATACTGATAGATGTGGCAATACCTGCAGACGGAAATGTTGTGCAAAAGGAAGCGGAAACGAAGCTAAAACACAAGAGTTTACGTATCAAGATACAATGAACGTGGAACCTGAAACATAAGAGTGTACCAGCAACAATTGGAGCCACCAGAATAGTAACAAAAGTTTTAAGGAAACATTTGGAAGCCATACCAGAAAAACATTCAATAGAATCGCTATAAAAGACAGCTTTATATGGAACATCACACATAATACAGAAAGTACTGCAGCCTGAAACTTGAAGCCTGAGCCATGGGGATCACAGTAGGTTCAAGGGAAGTACGAGGAAGAAAAGGCCTTTGACAAGAGACACAATAATAATAATAATAATAATAATAATGGCTCCGAATGATAAGCTGAAAGGGTCCTTACTAATACAGACCTGAAATTTCTGATGATAATTCTGATTGCCTAAAACACAGACTGCAGAAACTGTACTATGTCTGAAACATATGATAGTTTAATGTCTAACACACAAAAAAATTTAAAATATTGCCTTTCTGTGATAATAAATGACACTAAATTTCTTGATAGTAATTATCCGATGAAATATTACATTTCATACATAATGATACAATCTTCTACTGTGCAGTAATTAGAGGCAGCTATTAATTTTGAAACTGTAGAGGGAATTATTGAATTAATTCACATCAGTTTAATTCATTAGTGTAAGACCATAATTGTTATGATAAGTAAATGTGAGAAGTATTGAAACATTTATTTATTCTGGGTATTATACATTTGTAACGGTATAAACTACAGAAGAAAATCCTGTACGGTGGTAACAAACTGGGAAACTTACACGTGAATTATTAAAGAGTATAATTCTTTTGCATATTGTGTCATAGATCATAAAACACAATTAACATTTTATGAAAAATCTTAAAACACAGGTAACTGGAACTGTAAGCCAGAGAAAATGTGGTAGGTGTGATGCAAAATGCCTTGTCCTATACTTTTTAGTTTAGTAGGGTTGGCATTGAGAGTGCTGATGTAAATATGAATATTTAAATGCAGCACTCATGTTACTTAGTGAACGATTTTTATAAATGAAATACTCTTTCTTTAAGTCAGTGCGGAATTAGGTGGAATCATAATTAACAGAAAACTGCATTTATTTCTTATTCAAATAAGAGCATACTTTTTATTGTCAAATAGCATTCTGATATATTAGTTCAAAACAAGAAGGAAACAAGAATCTCATCAATGTAAAACCATCAGTACTGAAGCCCCTGTTGTGTTTATAATCATTTCTTACAAACATACATATTCTGTTTAACCTAACTAAGCCTGTGCATGTAACAGTACATATTTGCAGCGGTATTAAAAATCCTTGCACATAAATATACTTATTCTTTTTTTTTCTTTCCTCCACATACAATTCAACCTTAACCAAATCATTGTTGATAAGGCATGGATTTTGATTTTATTTGTACACTACCCTAGTTTTCAGACTTATTAAAACTAGTGACAAAACATTATGTATTACAGTTTACATTTTCAAACTGCATCTGTGAAATATATCACTTAATTTTGTATGAATTACAGACACATGAAGTGAAAAACATATTATGGATCCATGTCCTATAAATGTAACAAGTGACAACAGCTATTGCTTCCTATTCTGGTGCTTTTGCTTTAATTATATTTTTGATTGTATCTTCATTCTGTGTCCAAGTGCTAGACAGCCTGAATTTGAAATGTACTGTAAGTCATTACCTAGGCCTAAATATTTTTTGGATGTTAATCAAGTCCACATCTTTCTTCATTCACCATTTCCAATATGTTCACCCTTACTAACTTATTATATGCTAATCTGTGTAGTGACAGATAAATCATCAATCATTGAAAAGCTGTCTGTGTCCATGAATAAGATTCAAGTCACTTTGTACATATTAATAAAGTTCAGATAGCTCAGTCAGTACAGGGACTAAGCTATGGGCTGTACAGCAGAGGAATAATGGTGAATTCCTGGCAGGGAATAGAGATTCTTCTCTTCTGCAAAGTTTCCAGCTTCCTATTCCATGGGTACCTGGGGATCTTTCCCAGAGGGTATAATGGCTGAAGTGTGAACCTGACCATTCACAGCCATCTAGTGTCGAGGATAAGAATGTGTGGAAGTATATATCCACACCCACCTATGTAGCTATTATTTATTCCCAGCGGAACTCATAAGATTTACTTTGTTATTGCATGTATTTCTAGAGTAACAGACCTGTTATTACAGTTCTGTAGGGTTCTGATGTTATATTACCCTTTAAATCATTTACTTCATGGGCTTAGTCCATCATTCTGCATGAAAAATAACACTCTGTGTTTCAACAACAGGATCAGTCTCTCATCCTGAAGTAACTAATCTCATCATCTTTTATGATAGACTTCATCCTGTTATACATATAAGAAATCAATGGTAATTGTATTTACTCTCAGAACAATTTACCGTATTCACCAATGCCCAACAATGCTACATGTTTCAGTCTATACCATCATCTTCAGAAATAAGTGTTGGAATTTGCAAAAGATTGTAAATTTTACAATTACCATAATGTTGGAATATTAGGTATATTTTGTGTATCTCTTTGTTAATAGAACCATTAAAAATGTTTGTTAAGAATATTTTATACCAACTGTGTCCTGTTTGGTTTGCTGGATACTAGTTCCCTGGTGTGTTTAAATTTATATTTGCTTGCAGCACACATTCTAATGTATCTGATACATTCCAGCTATATGATTTGCTATTTGTTTTGATATATACATGTTGCCAGTGTCGGTAATGTTATAATGTTTTTGAGTGTTTACATTTATTAATTGGTCTGTTTTTAGAGCATTGGTTTCAGTAGGGATACTCTTTCCTGTCATGATAGAATAAACTGTTGTCTTTGATGGTAAAGACCTCTGATTTCTCAACATCTGGGACAAGAGGTGGCAAGTAGCTTTACATACTGGGCCCAACTCTGTAGGTTTTAACATTATTTGTAATATATTTACAGGGACTGATCCTGTCCTCAAACTGTACAGTTTTATTTTGCATGGGATGATAGACAAAATACATAACATAGATGTGAAGAACCCATTATTTAAATATAGATTCTGTCTAAGCAACATTCATCAGATATATCCTCAACATGCATTATCACAAACTTTGTAGTTTTTGACTTACAGAAACATTTTAAAGTACTGTATGATTTTTTCAAATATGTATTACCACATATCATTTCATGATTGAAAATTAGGTGGTGCTAATGTTGTTACCACCTTGCATGTTTGCACGTCTGCCGTGGTGTTATAAATAATTGTGGGAAACAAAAGAGTACATCTTTTGGGTAGCCTCTGATGGGGCAATGTTCATACCAATTTTGTGAAAATCTCAACTAGTTCAGAAATGTTAAAGGTAGACACAGTATGATCTTTAGTCTAAACTCTTTCCTTAAAATAACACACCAAATTTATTTGCAGACATAGAAATGTTTTCTTCTAAAGCAGTGTTTCTCAACATTTCCCACCTTGGATCTCACCAGCCATACTGACGAAAAGAAACATGGTCAATCCATATTAAAAAACATACTTCTCTTCTCCTGGAAAACATACTTTGACAATTTTCCCATGCACTGTTATGTTAGCCATTAATGAAAGTTCTTATTTTTTAGGCATCTCATCCTACCCACTAGACTGTTCAGTCCCATTTGTTAAGGAACAGTGTTCTAAAGCACTCAGTAGGACCACCACTTCATTTGCTTGCTTGAATATAAAGACCAAAATCAGGCCATTCTGTATACTGTTAAATGTTGATGGTTAGTGTAGTAGTATATAGTTGCATCTTGATTAATATTTCCAAAATCTTACACAGAGGGCCCTCGTTTTGGTCAGTTGGGATCAGAAAATGTCACTTGAAGTGAATCCCCTTTAAGAGTGGAATTTCCTTCGATTAGGAATAATTTAATGTTGGATAATGGGGGCTGGGTTGGGGTGCACTGTACTTTTTATGAAGGAAATGTGTACAGGAGCTTGCAAAATGACAGGCAAGTAAGAGAAGGTGGTGCATGTACATGAGATGAAAACATTTTTTTTAAGACTTTATGGTCAATGGTCATGATCCTTTAAATGAAAGTTATTTTCATTTATAGTTCCAAAAAAATTTGGCCTAATGCATGTGAGAAAATGGATATCAGAGACTTGGAAAAGGGACCCCTCTCTGTTATATTTACATGTACGTGCTATGTTATGATAATTTCGGTCCCAACTTTATAAATACAGTTACATTGTATAGATGGATATGTAATAGCAGCATTTTCATTATTTGCTTTCAAAAATGCACACACACACACATACACACATATGACTAAATATGGGTGCATGATTATAGACACAAGACACACATTAATATCTATATGAGATTTTAACATTCAAGGTGATAAAAATTTAGTCTTGTGGGTTATGATAACATAGAGGCAACTGTTGTTTCCATTCTGCATGTTATTCTGAAGATGGAGGCAAAATTTACAGTGTCATAACATACTGTACCACCCATGTAACATGAAGACTAAATTCCTGATATGTTTGGCTACAACAGTGTTAAAAAGTACACAGCATCCAATTAAGAGGGGCTTTCAGCTGAATAAATTATAAGTAGCATGCTAACATTCATACTGTTAAAATTACTTGTAAGAAAAGAAAGGTAGCCAATGTGAGAAAGTTATATTCTGTAATGGATACAAAATTACTTCTCTTTGAAATGATCCATGGAAGTAAAGCCCTTCACTGACCTCAGGAGTTAACACTAAGGCATCTCTTCCCTTACAGCAGACCAACATTACATTCACATGCAAATAATCACTGTCCTTAGGCCTACTAAAACTGGCTGGAAATTAGATGTATACGCTGAAGCACGAACGGTCAACATAAAGGTTTCAGTGTCCAAATTTTACTAGTCATTCAAATAAAATTAAATGTTTATGTAACTCGTCTGATACGTGTTTTCATATCATATGCTAAAGGATAATTGCATTCAAAGAATAAAAGCAATCTGATTTCGGTCTAAGTACAATCAAAATTGTTGTTTGATTTTCAGATGGTAGGATGGGTACACTAGAAAGACCACTTCTAGCTTTTCAGTTTACAAGACTGGAAATGCAAACATAGTAAAAGTTTTATTTAATTATGTTCCATTCCTCTGTATGACTCCCATTTGAAGCACTTTTCATGCCACTAATATTCAGCACATTATACTTTAAATGCGTGCAGCAGCATATGTAGTTAATGTAAAGTGGTTATTGAAGTTCTTATCACAATTAAAATGTTAATAACATCACAACTGTTATAAAATGCTTCAGTATTAAATTGCAAGAAAATCCGTTCAGCATATCTTAAATTCTTACGTGCACACATGCATACAAATAGTTTATGAACATATTGATATTAATGAGTGAACTGCAGGGTTCTGATTCACCTAAACAGAAGCACATGCATAAAAAGGGCTATGACACAAGAGGGAATGGGAAATCAGAGCTATGTTCCAGATGCAGCAGTGTTGGTTGGCATACATTGGAGTTTGTGTTGGCACAGGTGTATTTAGGAATTGTCTCACTTTTTTAACAATGTTCAGATGGCTGGTGCTTCCTGTATCCCATGAAAATTTCACTTAAATGGCCCCAGTATTGAAATGTTTATCTCTTGTCACTGGAATGTAGGCAGAAATTTTACTATTTATAAGGTTCTTCTTTTTAAGCAGTACAGTCTGTTTGTCTTCCAAACTCTGTGTCATTTTATAAGACATTCAGAATATGGACTTTATTTTGTATCCATATGTAAGGTCATAAATAGTGCTGCACCTGAAATTTTGTTGAAAGATGACAGTATTGTAATTGTTATATCCAACCATACAATCAAATGCCAATTGCATGGTGTGAAACATTATATAACTGTAAGAAGGAAAATTCCACATTTGTTGTGTCCTGTAAACTGAATGTCATGTTTATCTTGATTCTGATCCTACTAATATTAACCATTTATGAGTATTTTAAATGTAATTGCTGGAGTAAACAGCAAACCCAAATCTCATAAGTACAAGAACTGTATGCAGTAGTACACAGATCCTGGGCAACCAAATTCTCTACGGAGGTGCCTAATATTTGTGGGTCCACGTCACCCTTCTGGCCCATAGAACTTGAGATGGCTGCTGTGTCTTTGGATAATCTGTGCATGTGTTCTGGCTGAATGTAATTTTTCAGTCTAAAGAATTTCAGAAAAATGAAGACCTCAAGATTTACTGGATAAGTTTTTTTTTTTTAATTTTTATTTTATTTCTTGAACACTAACTGATGGAAGTGCACATTATGTTCACATAACACACACTCCAGATACCTCCATATTACAAATATAGCAATGAAATCGATGGTAATATGCCTGTGTTCTTATATCTGTGTTCTGTGTGTTTGTGAAGTTTCAGCTTCCTATTTCCTGAAAAAATTCTAGTCAGTCTAGAATTCTGCTAGCAACTGTAGTATACTCACATATTGTTCACTTATATGTATGTGTATGTATTTGTTGTTTCTTGCAGCAGCTGATAATATGCATGGTATTGTTTGTCCTGCTTTTACTGTATGAGTATTTGTACTTTGGTAACTGTTTGGGTATAAGGTCTATAGCACTGTGCACCTTTTCAATGACACTTTGTCACACAAGCTCTCTTACATATTTTCTGTGTTGCCTTATCCTTCTTTAGCCAGAGGAAGGGGTAGCTGAGTCACTAGACAACAATTCTGAAGAAACCAGAGAACACCTTGTTGAAACTCGTGAATACATTCCCTCTGCTTACTCCATAGACGACGTGGACCCAATTAATGAAGTGGATAATTCTATTGAGGTGTTTCACCCACATGCACCATTCAGTTTGCAAAGTGACATACTCGTCAATAAACTCATGTCTGACCAGGCAATGAGTGGTGAAATGGTACAGGCCCCTGCTGATGTGGAGGTATTTTCACCAGATAACAGAGACATTTATGTAAATGATGTTGAAGAATTTGACCCTAAGAGTAAGGATGCTTATGAAAGTCTTCCATATGCAAGTTTGCAATTCAGGCCTTGGAGTGAAAAGCTAATGAGCCTCACATGAATTACATCAGTGAAAGAGATTATTTTAGCCAAAGATTTTTCAGTTGCAGCTCTCTAAGTATGTCCATTGTGCAATAAACAGATGTGCCTTTTAATCTCACCTCAGAACAGTGTCGCACATGCAGAATGAGGTGACTGTGAAGATTACATTCTTCTGGGACAGTAATCTGAGCAGAATCTCACATGTCGTGACATGGTTCTACTTTAAAAGGAAGTCAGTACAAATTATGGTGCCATAGACTAAGTGCTGGAGATGCAGATTTGTCAATGGTGCACTGCATACTCTGTTGACAAGTGAAAAGCTAATAATTATAGCAATCTGTTTGTTTTCAGTCAACATTAACTCTTTGATTTATTTGATTTTAAAGGTAAAAGCAAAAAAGCCTCTCATAAATTGTATCAATTCTAACTCACAGCTCTCTAAGAAATTTTATTACAGGAGATTCACAATGAACTCGATTATCATACTCGAATAATGAGGTGATCATTGTAATCTTCACAATAATGTAAGAAATTCAAATATCATGCACTCACCTTGTACACCAAGATGCAGTACAAGTAGGCAACAATAAAGGTGTCATAAATATTGCACTTTATAACAGTCAAAAAAATGTTTGAACTATAGAATAGTTGGAGGTCCACTGCATATTCTATAAATATATGATCTTCATTGGCATGAAAGTAAGTACATTAAATGTTTATATGATTTAATAAATGTCTTATACACTGTCTTACAAAATAATAAAACTACTTTATCATTATTCATGCACCAAAGCACAATTAAAATGATCTGAATGTGAATATAAAAGATGCTGTGATCTGGGATCTGACACCACATCATTCAGTAACTTGTTATGACCTATTGGACTACGCTGCATCAAAAAACCAAAAATTATAATCTTTATAGTCGCTGCCATGAGAACCTTGAGTGTCACAATAGGAATATCGAACACCTGCAGATGGTAGAAGTAGATCAGAGACTCACTGATCCACAAACAGATTTGAGATTGATAATTGAATTGAATTGAATAAATACCACACACTTGTTGTAAGCATTATTTTCAACTTCCCTATATTCATACAAATATACGAAATAAGGCTTTGTTTGTATCCACAAATGCAGTGGCACTCTTTTGAACATTACAGCGCAAATGTCACGCTTTTGAATGAATGAAAATTCTTGATAAAATTTGACACTTGAATTCTGAGGGTGATTTTGGTTAATCTACTCTGGAATTTGACTAATGCCTATGATTTCCTAATCTGTCTTATCCCTAAATGTGGTAAACATTTTCACGACTAAAGATGTAGTGAAATCTACAAACATGGCTCATAACATATTTTGCTATGTGATGAATTCAGCCGTTACAATAATAGTCCAACATATGTTGAACACAAAATTTTGATTCAATTAAAATCATACTTTTCCAGTATATATAATTATTTTAAAAACTGAGTCTATTTTAAGTGTAACCCCAGTGTATGACTCTACATGACACAGAGCGATGTTCAGGTCCTCTCACTATTTTTGTGTATGTTCCACATACCATATTGATGAAGTGAAATGGAGGAAAGAAAAACACTGAATTTATCATTACAAGAAATTGCTGGTACTTGAGTAATTAGTTTGATCAACAGTAACTCATATTAAGTCCATATAATCAAATATGCAGAAGGCAGGAACAATCTAATTTATTTTTGAGAATCTTATGTATATAGAGTGGTTAAGAAAATTAATTTGGGATATTAAATGTTTGTACAACAACCAACAATAATGCCGGAGTTAGCCATTATCTTTTTTTAATGGCAAAACAGAAAGTGGCACCTTTCTATGTATGGATGTCATGATTGCAGAGTGAATGGGTGGGAATATGCTGAAATAAAGCTGAATGAATCTTACAGGAAACTGTGTTTTCTTTAACTCTGAAAATATTTCCTTTACAAAGATAAACTGAACACCTTAAAGCTTGTCTTATGTTATTAATGTGCATCTCAACTTGCAATTAAATCATACATAGCATGCTAGTTTTGTCTGTTATGAAGTCATCTTTGTCTGAAGGGCCTATGGCTAAGCCATGGATGTAATGCAGCCTGGTTGGCTTATTGTACTCGTTATGAAGTCATCTTGTCTTCCTACACAGCAGCACCAAAGCTAATGTAAGGACCTTGTCATCCTTGTGCCTTTGCTCTGTGTCATTAACTTTATACATTTATTTATGGCTTATTACACAATGCTGTCAGTAGCTTGAACTGTATAGCTCTAAAACATAAAGTGACTAATATGTGAATTGTTCATGGTGGCCTAATTTCAAGTATTAAGATATCTTGATACTGGAGCTCCCTAACACTCCTCACAACTGCAGTCAACACAGTCTGGCCACTGTTTGGCTCAAGTCAAAATGACCAGACAACAATATACCTCTTCCAAAAACATTTACTCTGTTGTGAGTCCAATCACAATGTCATGTCAGGTTGTGTTATCAGACCACTAGGACAGTCGATACAGCAACGGAGACTGCACACTGAAAAGTAAGAATGTATACACTACTAACGCAGTCCCTGGCAGCAGGATGAAATACAGTTGCTGTCTTTAATATGAGGAGAAGAAGAAAATGGCTTTTCATGTATTCACTTAATTAATAATGAAGTGTGAATCTCGATACACACCAAATAAGTCTCAAGAAACTTCGCTAACCCCCTAACAAATGTAAGAACATTCCTGCACATAGCGTACATAAATGTTTTTCAAACTCTTTATTGCCAAACAGAATGAGGGAAAAATTTTGGACCATTAGCTCAAGAAATAATTCAAAATCCAAGCTTTTGTGAAACATGAGAAATATAAATACCATACATATTAAAAGTTTATGACTCCACTTAATCCCATATGTCTGTAATTTGACACTGCTGTACTTGGTGGGAAAAATAAGGAAGGCATAATACAACAAATTAAAGAAGTTAAAGTTATGTGTGATGATAAAAAGCAGCTTCTCTGTTCGAACAACTTTAGTTTGGAAACGAAAAAGAAACTTATAAAAAGTTATATTTGGAGTGTTGCTCTTTATGGATTGGAAACATGGACCCTAAGAAAAAGCGAAGAAAGGTTTGTAAATGCAGTTGAAACACGGTGCTGGAGAAGAATGTTAAAAGTAACATGGACGGGTAGAATAATGAATGATGAAGTTTTTTCAAAGGACGAAAGAAGAAAGATTACTTTTAAAAATTTTAAAAAATTGACGCCACTAATGGATAGGGCATATAATTAGGCATAACGAGTTTGTAGTAAACATCCTTGAAGGAGCAATATCCGGAAAAAGGCCATGGGAAGACTTCGACTACAATAATTTAAGTCGCCAGAAACACAGGAGCTGACAGTTATACAGCAATGAAAAGTATGGCTTGCAACAATTCCAGATGGAAAGCTGCCAACCAATCAAAAGACTGAAGGATAAGAAGAAGAAGATACATCGTGCAAATAAACAGCAACAATAGTAAGCCAAAGAATATGTTCCTCTTAGTAGGAAAGAATATATGAAGTGAGCAGTTTCACTGCAGTTATACCAGCATTATATACTGTAAAGTGAGCAGTTACAAACTTGTATACATGAAAAATCTATCAATGGTTTGTTAACCTTTTGACGCCTAACGACAACTATAGTGGCCGTACCGCACCGCTAACCTCTAAATGTTGCATTTTATGTATTTATTCAACAAATACAGGTACTGAATATTTTAAACATGGTATATATTCTCCGTTTTTTCATCTTCAAAATGCAGTTTGTTTCATAATTCTAACGTATTTGGTTCCTGTATTATTCATATTTTATATACAGGGTGTGCTAAAATTAAAAAAAATAATAATTTCGGCGCCAAAAGGTTAATCTCAAACACCTGTGTCATTACATAGGGTCTCAAACCGCACTCGATCCACCGGTTTCGTCAACAAATCTGGTAACTGTTTACTGTCAGTGTGTTCTACCCCTACGCGACCATCCTGGTAACACATACAGGGGTGCTGATAAGTCCTTAGCCCGACCAGGAAGGAAACAAGCTAATGTTTCTGTCAGAATGGCGTGAATTTTCTTCGGCGCCTTGCCTTGCAGGGGAAAAAAAAACTCGATGACAACTCGCGTCTTGATGATGTTGAAATCCCCCGCGTCCCTGACATGCTTCCAAGCTTGTTTCCTTCCTGGTCGGGCTAAGGACTTATCAGCACCCCGGTACAAAGTAATACCGCACTTCAACGTGCTTCGACCACCTATGAAACACTGTATTTTTCGCGAGTTTCACTGCGCTTGCATTTTCAACATATACCATTGGTATTTCACTACTTTTTCCACCGAGTTCTCCAAGCAGACGTTTTAGCCAAAGCAGCTCACTGGCTGCGATAAATCTATTTCTGTTGTTGACAATGCCACTGACCGCTGCAGTTGGCTTGACCATGCAATTGCACTGCCTGCAAACACAGCCAACGCGCCGCTCGTTGACAGTCTTGTTCAGACGTCACCTGCAAAGTTGGCATCGCAGAACTCTTCCAACGTCCTGCGTGCCAGCGACCAGCGAGCACGCGCGTCCCCC
>Ga0123355_10003998_pt1 | contig 21340 bp, 13 predicted proteins | sample TergutEmb28metaG_3_FD_89872 | JGI IMG/M metagenome (GOLD analysis project Ga0123355, IMG submission 89872) | Embiratermes neotenicus P1 segment gut microbial communities from Petit-Saut dam, French Guiana - Emb289 P1 | ecosystem: Host-associated > Arthropoda: Insects > Digestive system > Gut ...
CCTGGGAAAGTTAATGTAGTACAATTAATGTTTTGTTTTCAAATTAAGCAAATGTATTTTTGTTTTCGGTTAATATATACGCGGTGTGATTGCTTGTAATGAATGGAAGACAGAGAAACTCCATGAATGCACAAATATGGGGAAAGTAAAACGACTCAAATTATGATGGCAACTGTATGTCACGTGACTTCCAGTTCGGGACTTAGAAAATTTTAGACCGATGGATTATTGTTCGACTGAGTGTACATAGACACTCATGCTGCAATTATGAATTCAAGGTTTGGTTTGCCATTCCATGCAGTTCACCAGACCCTGCTACAACTATATAGAGGTAAGGAGAAGAAAATCACAGCAAGTATATCTGTGGTGTTTATTTCTATGAACAAACTACAAACCCATTGATATGGTGACATTCTTGTACAGCATTACACACAATTGCAACAGCAGGGGGTGCTGGTCTGCATGGGGCACAGACACTGTCTTCGTGACTCCAGTCTGATTCGTTCATTTGCTGACACTTTTTGAACTGCAGGAATAAGAGACCATTCATAGATAGTGACTTGGAAGCAATGTGGAACATTGCTTTCAAGTCCCACTATTTGGAAAAACTTAAATTGGGGACAGCTGCACTTTGTGCTAACAATTGTACCTGAGACAGTACTAGTCTGAAGCAGCACTGCTGACTTCTACACTGCAACATTTGGTTCTGTTGGCCGGAATTACAACAAAATTCCATACACTTAATGCAATGGTGGCCTGGAATCCCAGGGGACACTTCAAAATGTTCCTTGGAAAAACGGCTGAAAGGTTTTTCTTTTCTGTTCCAAACCAGTGACATAAGAAAGGTCTAGTACAGAAATTGATGGAATATGTTCCTTAAAACTTTGGGGTTCCATGAGGAGTGTCCAGTAGTTCCACAGAAGTGTCTTAAAGACAGTTAACTAGTTGAGTTTAATGCTCAAAACGCACATACCAGTATCTAAAAGGCTATCACAAGTTGAACCTAATGAAACCCCATGATACAGTTGCACTGAAGATATATTCAGTTAAACTTGTTTTATATGAATATTGTAAGTGAAAAAATTTGAAATATAATCATGTCAGTTCAATAAGTTTAACTTACACATTATGAATGACAACATATATCATAAATAGTGTTCATTTGTTTATCTGCCATCTTATATGTTAGCAAGAAATTACAAATATGAATACCAGATGGCAGCAATAAACAGCAACACTTCATTTAATATTGCAATGTCCAGTTTGGTGGGAATTCTGCAGTACAACAACAGACAGCTGGGCTGATTAGTGATTCACTTTATTTCCTTATCAGGTTCAGTATTGTCTTGCTATAATGTTTGAAGTTATTAAGTCTAGGTACTTTTGATAAAGTTTGTTTTTAGAAGAAAAAATGGGGCACACAAATGCTTTTATATTTTATGCTACAGAGTGAATTATTTGATCTTTGCTGCAGGTACAGAACAAGTTAGGAGGAAAATATAAACTTGGTTACATATGGCAAGTCAGCCATGTGTTGCATCTCCTTATCAGCACTGCTTCATGATACCACTGCTCAGTGTCCTGTTGTTGTTAGTATGTGAGAGAAATATATTGTGCTGCACAAGTTTTGTTTTTCTGTTTGGATTTCAGTAAATTTTATGCTAGTTCCTGTTATCAAAGAACAATCTGGTGTCAGACAGTAGCATTACAAGGCAAGGTGTCTGCCCATTACAGTGTCTGATGATATGCAGTTCTGCCAACCCCTTCAACAACAGTTGTACTATACTACACAGTTGAGTGACATACTGGTGCTGGTTCATTTCCTATCTGATATGCTGAATCCCTGACATCCTAAAATGCACATCTTCATATTGCACTAGTGACAGCAATAGCCTTTCAGCACTGTGGGCACGCTCATATACAGCTCAAAGTACACTCATGTTCTGCAGCATGGGTATAGTATTCACACTGTTCAAAAGTTTGGCTGTAATCACATTACTTCTAGGACAAATATTCTTTCAAAGAAAGCCCACCTTCAACTGAGCACCCTGTGATGTGAATGCAGCCAATGGTGTGAACAGATGCATTAAATACATGCAAAGAATATTTTCCTTAACCATGAGCTAATCATGAGAATACCCATAGTGTGAATTAAGCTTAAATAACTACAGTGAAATTACATGACATGGTTTCATTCACAAGTCAACCCGTTTGAGGTGAAGTTGCCAGATGTGGCTTCATCCACAAGGGAACCTATCTGAGGAGAAGTTACCGGATGTGGCTTCATCCACAAGGAAACCTATATGAGGTGAAGTTACCAGATGTGGTTTCATCCACAAGGAAACCCGTCTTAGGTGAAGTTACTGGATGTGTTTCACCCACAAGTCAACACAATTCAGTGAAACAACAACACAACAACAACCTATTACCCAGAGGAACATGTTCTATTTGTCAACTGAATGATAAAAATCAATACTTAATTCATTATTTACACGCATTTGCAAACTTCCTAGAAAACACATCATATTTTCATTAAGAATCTTGGTCTGTTAGGGATATAATGTAGAAATGAAACTAAATATTGAAGTCTGAATTTTCTGCAGCGGTTGGCATTACATATGTGGTATTCTGGCACATGACGCTGTGTGGTTTGATAGATAGGTATCGACGTTTCGGAGGAAAATTCTGCCTCCAACTTCAGGGTAAAAGAATGAAGACAGCCATAGGATGTTCTCCAAAAGACTGATACGTATGGCTTCATATCCTAGAGTACTGCTATCTCAGTAGTAGTTGTTGTTAGCATGGTGTTTGAAATGATAACAGGGGTGGGACAAGCAGCATGCATTGCTAAAGCAGAAAACCCTATGGATGCTTTTTTGAATATCCTACAGCAAAGCTTGAGGACTAACTGGAGATGGCAGAATAATATTAAAATGAATATCAGTGGAGATATGAAATGGACTCATAATGCTTAGTATGGTGGCATCCAGTGCTACAAGTTTGTGGTTGCCTTATGACCTTATGATTCTGTAATATGAGTTAATTTCTTAATCAGCTGCATGAATAGCAAGAGAGTTAATTATTTCTTCCTTACACAGTGCTGACTGACTTTTGTAATGAGGATCTGATGTGTTTTCTTGAAGGTAGGGACTGAATTGTCAAACGCCATGCTTGTTTTTTATGTATTGGCATTGTGAAAGGACGTATTGATAATAATGCTGTATTAATTGTGTAGTCAGAAGACATAAATATCTGTGAACAGAACATAGAATTTCGGTATGTTAAACCTGGTGGTATATATATATATAGTAACCACAGGGCTTTAAAGTGTTCATACTACCTGATTTACACTTTGTGTAGTTTCAGAGCTACACTGGTTCCTACACGCAAGTGCCTACATAAATAGCTTTTTTTTTTTTGGTCAGTTGTAAGATGTAAACTTGTCAGAGATTTTTATTCAAAATTTGTTGCTGGGTTTTGTTCTTATGTTTAAGGACTGAGTATTAAACGCTTAAACAGAAATAACACTATGCCCCTTTGATTATTGCCCAACATATTTTGTTATTTTTTAAATATTATTATCCCCGTAGGTACTTCTAGACTAGCATCGGTGTGTGACTAGGGAATTTGGTGTTACAGCAAAAAAATACTTTTGGTATCTCCAGATTTCTAAGTGGTTATTAATTTAGTCCGTAATCATGTCTTTAAAATTTACCCTTGCAATCTCATGATTAAAATTCTGTTAAATCCTTGGAATTTTACATCTGGTAGTCCTGTGTAAATACTATGTGACATTTTCATTTTGGTTGATTCACTACATGGGTGGTCCTGCTATAGTCTGGTCACAATGTTATGGCACTGCACAATGAACTAACTTAAATCAAATGTTTTTTTTCTGGTTGCAAACAATTATACAGCACAGATCATTCTGTATTACCCACTATTAACTGCAACAAAGCATTTTTTCGTCATAGAACACTATATCTGTTCTATGACACTGTCTAAGATTGGAATCTGTAGAGTTGCCTGTAGTCAAGAAAATTAAATAGCATACGATGTATGGAGGTGCATTATCAGAGAAGCAGTGAGTGGAAAAAAGTAATCATTTAACAAAAACACGTGATTTCTAAATGACAGATGACAGTGCTGCAAGCATATTTACTTTCTCCAGTCACCTGCACTCTGTTCTCCAGTCATTTTGTATGCCAGGCTGTTAGCAAGCTGCCAACACAAAAAGGTGCCACAACATTGCAATTGGACTCTATCAATCATCATGGTGTTTAACTGTCATTAGACATGCTTCACACTCTGCCTTTCTTTGTTGTCTGCCACAATCATAATATCTTGTCCCAGTTTCTCATCCTGGTCTTCATCATCATCATCCACAAACTTTATGTCATCTTCATATGGAGACTTCTCCACATGAGTTTCCTTCTCTCCTGGTCGGAGCTGCACCCGAGCATCCAAGTTGACAGCTTTTTCTAAATGGCGGTTATTCTGCCGAGCTTCTTTACCGTCAGTGCCCTGCCCTCTGCTTGACAAAGGGACAAAATCTATGTTCTCTTCGGTGTCACTCATTGGTTGGTGCTGCCATCTGCCAGCTGGCTTGGCATACCTGTTATTTCTTTTGTACTGGTCTCTGGGTATAAACTTGGTGACATCATCCCTGTCACATGCTGGCAATCTGGTGGTTTGCTGTCCATCCTGTGATTTCGGTATGAATTCTGTAAGCTCATCACTGTCACTACCTGACGGGTGCTGCGACCTGGCGGACATCTCGAGTAGCTCCCCATGTTCCTCCCATTGTCCAGGTGTGAAAGGTGGGATCCAGACAAGATATTGTGGGTCCATGCCCAGGAATGAGCCAGGCGCCGCCCCTGCATTGCTGACGTTGTAGTCGTAGTAGTCCATTTCGAGGTCCGTGTCTGCTGCTGCCAGACTCAGCTCCGAGCACCCACTAGCCAGCAGCCGCTCCAAGTTGCATTTCTCCTTTCGCTCCTTGACGTTGTTTTTCTGTTGGGTGTTCGGTGAACTCCACCCCTGATATGAGTTGGACATCACATGATATATATAAACACACGTATATTATATGTCCCATGCACCCAGAATTTAATCAAAGTGGAAATGAAATATGGTATAAGTCATAAATGTACAAAGTTTACACATCCAGTAGAATAAAATAATGCTATAAGGACTTTCCATAAAATACTCAAATGGTACAATAAAATGATTGCATACAGCTGGATAGGATGTACATCAAGCAATAATAAAAGCAATCAAGGCAACGGATGCAGTTCATTAACCCTTATCCTGCTAATGTGGAGAATATGGTGAGCTCCTAATAAAGCCAGCAAATGGCAGATGGGATTTAATTCGGCATATAGAGAGTTAAGCTTATATTCACAGACACTGTGAGAGGTGTTTGTGTGTCACTTGATGGTATAATCCCAGCATTGCCTGGAAAGGCTGAAGAAAACCATTATAAACACACATACAACCAGCATACTTGCTTAACATTTGAACCAAGTAAGCTGAAAAGTTTCTATTCTTAGGCACCATGTCCTTTAGGTATAGAGTTCAGTATCAATATTGTGTGACTGTGACAAACATAACCTCACAGACAACCAAGACTTGCTTTCATATTTAATGTGAAAGGATTATTTGGTTCAAAAAACTTAAGAATAGCAGTAATGAAATATAAAAGAACTTCAAAAGCCATAAAGATCATGAAAATTTGCTTTTAATAGAACACAACTACTTTTTGGAAGAATATAATGCACTATATAATTACAGGAGAGTGTCATTTTATAAAGCACAAAACATTTAACCTAGCTTAGTGAAGGTCAGAGCTCAGCTGAGCTGACAGTCATCTGTATAGTAGCAAGAGAGTGGGAAAAGCTCACTCACCAGCCAATTTGTCTAATTCCAGTTCCACAATAGAAATATAAACAACTGTATTAAAATGGGTGATGATGGAACGTTTAACATCCCAAATGTCAGGGTTAACAAAATTCTAGATACTGCTGTACAGACAGAGGTATGGGTACACATGATTTTAACCTAAGCGCCATATGGAGGAGAGGGCTAGCTTCACGTTCTGGCCAGATTATAAAAGGCCATCTGCTCCTGGGACCCCCTAGATAACAGTATTTATGGGCCACACAGGTAGTCCACACATGATGACCCTGTCTCCCAGATGTCTTAGCCCACAGCCCATCACTGCAATGACTGCCAGATCATGGGTTATTTACAAAAGCACAAGAGCAGCTTCCTGTTGAGTACTCACATTGTTTAGGGTGGCAACACTGCTGCATGAAATGGCACTGCTGGGTGTGGGGCTGAGTGCTGAATTCTGATGCTGCCTTTTTGGCAGAGGCTGCCTGTTCTTCAGTTGAATCATCTTGCCCTCCTTCCCAACACTGTGCAACACAAAGAGTCTATCAGTCCCATGATGCAGTGGGCTCGAGTCATGGAGAGAGAAGGACAGCGTGGGGTACCTGTGGTTCTGGGGTGAAAGTGGTGGTGGTGGTGGTGGTGTTGGTGGTGGTGGTGGTGTTGGTGGCATCTTCTGGTTCACCTTGTCATGGGTGAAGGTGGTGGATCGGCGCATGGGGGCAGGGGACTCACAGGGGGTGCATGGTACCGAGGCCACTGGTGGTGCTACGTCGAACTGCTGCTCCTGGCGGTGACAAGTGGTACTACTGCCCTCTACCACCTCGCACTCCCTACGGTACACACCACAGTTGGTCTTTGTTAGGCCACACATACAGGAACCACTCACATTACTGGGTTACACATGAGTTACACCAATACTGATTTGTCCTGTATGAATTCACAGGAGTTCAGGCAGGAAGAACAGTCATGCAGAAAATGATTCTTTACAAACTACAGTACTGTCTCAAAGTTTGTGAACCTTGACATTTGTGATTTCTAACTTTTTATGAGCACCCATTTTAACATAATGCTTACAAATTTTTGTGACTGGTTCTGACCAGTCAGGATCCGGTGACAGGGCCGAGGTGTCTGCTTCCCCCACTCTCCTTCTATTGTGGACATAACTGTCAGCTCAGTCCAGCTCTATATTTAATTCAATGTGGTTGACAGCTTTCATACTCTATAGAATTAGACCCTCCTTGAATTATTCAATGCATTTTATGCGTCCAAAATATGTTTTTATTTTATTAAGTATTAGCTTCTATGCTCTTTATGATTTTGAGGTTATTTCACACTTTAATACTTGTTCTTTGTAATCAAACAGGCCTTTGACACTGAAAATGAATTCTGGTACTTGTGACTGTTTTACAATTCCTAATGAATCACAAACCTGAGACTTTACTGTAATGTCAAGCATGCATCCATAACAGTGATTATGAGGTCAAATAAGAAGCCATAGCAAGCACTGGCAGTTGAAATGTGATTTCATAGCAACAAATGTGATGTCGAATATAAATACACAGTAAGAACTGTTACTTCCATAACAAACAAGTTGGAGGTCTCCTTCTTACACTGCTGATGAGCATGGAAACTATACTGTTCTCTTAAAGTGTACACTTTGTGTTGTTTAGAATACTGACAGGCCATGTTCTGGCATTTGCAGTTACAAACCAATAGCTATGGTCTGATCCCTATTTGTGTTGCCATATTTAACTAGAAAACTCACGGCTCAGAGTACAGACCCTCCTCTTCTTCCTCGTCACCCTCATCTTCCTCATCCTGTAGTCTCGTATGGACGGTGACACAACCCGGCCGCAGCTTCTTGATGCTGATAACGTCACTCAGCAGAGTGCAGCGTGATGGAGCAGAGCCCAATTCGCTGTCAAGTGACATGGCCAACTGGTACTTCTTGTAGCGGAAGAGTGACTGAGCAGCAATCAGTGCTGACGCCAGCAGCACAACAGCCATAAACACTGTAGCCAGAATATGAACCAGGGAGAGAGTGGAACTCTCTGCAGTCATCACTGCCACTTCTTCCAGGGACATTGACGAGTTCCTGGGCGGAGGGGCTAGAACAGTAAGCGGACTGGGGGTATATGTACAGTCAGGAAAAAGCAGAGCTGGCCAAGGGTTTCAACACAACATAGAGGGAACTTGAGGACATTAATTATCATTACCAATATGACTTATTGAGGACAAAAGTAACAAGTCATTGCATTGAAATATTCACTATCTGCTTGTTACCCAGGTGGTACTCAGTTCCTCCAGGTTGGGGGTTGGGACATTGGACTGATGATCATTCCTGTGGTAAAAGACCACACTGAGAATTCTCAAACAATTTTAGCTGGAGACAGTAGCATATTTTAGGTGGTCAAGGCATGAAACAGACTGTAGTACTGTACTAGGTGACATTACCTCTCTGCTCGGCACGTGCCAGGAAACTGCCACGGCAGGAGTAGGGCATGTTGTCTGAGAAGAAATCGAGGAGCAAGTAGTTGGAAGTGGACATGAAGCTACGAGATGTGACACGCCCTGACAGATGAGCCACTAGGTTGGCTGCTAGTGAGTCACCATCCCGGACCTTAAGCCACTGTTTTCCACATGGCAGTCGCAAGTGCACCACAGTCAGCTGGATCACTGACCCTGCATCAGCCTGCAATACAATCAGCTTACTGTCACAGATCAAAATGTAATGAACAGAACCGTTGCTGGATGTTGTTCATGAGTGTCCAAGAGTTACTCACATTATGGAGTGAACGTTGACCGGGGCTGTTTGAGAATAGGGTGCTGAGGGAAACGTTAGATAGAATGGCAGGAAATGGTAGGAAACTGGAGAAAAGTACCTAATGAAAACCTTAATGACTTGTACTGCTAAACAAGTATTGCTAGGGTGACAAAGTGTAGTACAGTGAGATGGATTTCGTGGGGAAATATGAAGTTAAGAGGCAACTTGCAAGACATGGACATAAATAGGAGGTAAATACTAAAGTGAGAATAAAGTTCATACACCAACAAATGCACTCTTTATTAAACTTGACAAAGTGACTCAACACAGCGAACAGTACACATGCCATACCTATGACATGCTGCCACACCACCACATAACATATAACAACATAGTTTTTACCAAATCTTAACCTAAATATAACTTTAGCTAGGCTCTAGTGAAGGCTCCCTGATGATGGTCATAGACCAAAACATGTAGGAGCAAGTCAAAGTGAGTTTTAATATAAATTTAAAACTTTGTCAAGTTTAATAAAGAGCACATTTGTTGGTGTATGAACTTTATAGATATCAAAATGCATGGAACAACAATAAAAACTAAAGTGGGTATTAAATAGTTGGGCTGGGAGGGTGTAAACTGTATTAAAATGGCTGAAGATAGGGAAGAAGGGCGGGCTGTTGTGAACACGGTAACAAAACTTCACATTCTGCAAAACTCAGGGAATGTCATGTACAGCTGAGGAGGTATAAGCTTCTCACAAAGGACTCTGCAGCTGATTAGATGATGCAATACTCTTCTGTGACTTCTGAGAATAGAACAGCATGTTATAGCAAGGGTAATTTTACTGAACAAAGCAAGAATTTTGAAACTTATGGGATATTTGAAAATGCGTGTATCAGAGAGACGCTACACATGACTGCAGGTGGTCTGTAGGTTGAGCTACGGAATGCAAGAACCTAGTGTAATGCATGGCTGTTGATCTGACAGAGACTGATAGAAGTTCAGGCTGTAACTGTGGCTTAAATACATTGCAAACTGAAATCTTGAAAAGCTTGAAGGCAGGTGGAGTGAGTGCAAACTGTCCATTTTATGCCATCTTGTGCACTCCTTGCGCAGATGTTATGTCTGTCCATCCAGAAGTCTGTCACCTAGCAAACAGGTAAATGTAAAGATCAGCCTAGAACAGAGCATGAAGGCACAGCGTGGGAGTACAGATATAGCTCTACTCTTTCATTAACTTTGGCGCTAGATGGGGCCGGTAGCCAACGCCACGCCCGGCTGCTTTACCCCCGGGAAAGAGATTTTGCCGATTTTACAGGAGGTTGTTTGTTGTGGTTCACTGAAGGATGCCAATAAGTTTCTACTCGTACTTCTTGAAACTGCAAATTCTGATACCCGAATGTCTGTCAGTTCAGTTCAATACACAACTGCACTACACAGAGCACAGAGCGCTCCGCCCAGTAGCAGTGCAGTGCCAGACACCTGCACTGCAATGCTGCCGGTTATAGGACTGACAGGCTTGTTTTCAGCGTGTGAATGAAACTGCCCTCTGCGTGTACCGTGAAATAGCATTACATTCAGAGAGTAAAGAACGCCTCAATAAAGTCTGTTCTACGTCACGTAGTGCACCAATTGTGGCCTGGTGCGTTCGCATGTATGTAGCTTATTCAGTGACATCTTGTAAAGGGCCCAAACTCCGTACGTGGTCGGACAATTAAGTTCGCGAACTCGCCACGGTGTGCTTGTCATGGCAGCACTCGACAAAGGCTTTAGTACGGTTTGATGGCGTTGATATATCAGCGTTTCACAGCTGTGCTGTTGTTGATCTATGGCAGTCTCTTTCTGAGTGGTATCTATTACTGTGTGCATGTGTTTTGGTGTGCCGCCGCGACAATGTCAGAGCTTGAATTAGAGCAGTGAACGAACATTAAATTTCCTGTTAAACTTGGAAAGAGTGGAAACGAAATCAGAGAGATGTTAGTGCAAGTTTATGGGGATAATGCTGTGAAGAAAACAGCACTTTACAAGTGGGTGAAACGTTTTTCTGAGGGAAGAGAAAGTGTCACTGATGAAGAGAGATCAGGACAGCCAGCAACAAACAGAACTGAAGAAAACATTGCAAAAATTCGTCAAATTGTGCGTGAAAATAGTCGGCTGACTGTCAGGAGCATAGCAGAGCAAGTGAACATAGACAGAGAAACAGTTAGGAAAATCTTAACTGAAGATCTTGACATGAGGAAGGTGTGTGCAAAAATGGTCCCAAAGGAACTCACCGAAGAACAAAAGCAAAGAAGAGTCACGATTTGCCAAGACCTTCTGGAGAGGCAAAATGACATTTTCGGCCTTGACATCATAGATGATGAAACATGGGTCTACCAATACGATCCTGAAACGAAGCGGCAAAGTGCACAACTCATGGATCTTGCATCACGACAATGCACCTGCTCACACGGCACTGTCTGCGAGGGAGTTTTTAGCTACCAAACAAATAACTGTGTTGTAACACCGTGCCTATTCACCAGATCTAGCCCTTAATGACTTTTTATGTTCCCAAAGATAAAGGAAATATTGAAAGGAAGGCATTTTGTTGACATTGATGGCATCAAGACTAATACAACAGCAGCTCTGAAGGCCGTTCCACAAAACCGGCTCCAAAATTGTTTTGAAGGGTAGACTGGGCGCTGGCATCGGTGCATAGCTTCCCAAGGGGAGTACTTTGAAGGCGACCACAGTGGTATTCAACAATGAAGCATGTAGAACTTTTACCGCGGTGAGTTTGCGAACTTTATTATCCGACCACGTATGACCCAGTGGTGGAAGATCATTAAAAGCAGGACTCGGGTGCAGGGCCGTACATGGAGGGGGGTGGGGGCGTGGTGCGCCGCCGCTGGCACTCGTTCACTCCGTGGAGCAGAGTCCTTCAGAAGCTAACAGGTCCTCAACCAGTCAAGAAATTCCCTGCATTTTATGGAACCCGAAGGTTCATTACGGCATTCACAAGTGCCCGCCACCTGTCACTATCCTGAGCCAGCTCGATCCAGTTCATATCCCCACATCCCGCTTCCTGAAGATCCATCTTAATATTATCCTCCAATCTACGCCTGGGTTTCCCAAGTGGTCTCTTTCCCTCAGGATTCCCCACCATAACCCTGTATACGCCTCTCCTCTCCCCCATACGCGCTACATGGCAGCCGAATCTAAGTGGCAAAAAACAAATGAATTTTTTAAATGGAAAAGTTTTAGTTTCTGAGCTCAACAAATTTTAATTTACTGGGACAAAAAAAAAATCAATGCAGAATGGCGACTGTGTGACGTTCACAGCGACTGTCCGCACCGGGCACCGCAAGCCGTAGCCACGTGTCGCTGTGTCGCTCGGTGCATGCACAGATTCACCTGCACGAGCCAGAAAGTCCTGCCGGGGCAGCTGACTGTTGATGTGGCAAGGATCCTCCCCGGCTTGGCGAATCCCACGTGCATGACACAACCACAGCGGCACCCTGGACCCACCTCGGCCACGACACCTGGTTGATCAGCAGGCAGAGATGGCGATGGTGACAGTAAACAGCTCCAGGACTCTGACCCTGCTCCACAGCTTTCCGTCTGCAGGGACGGGCCCTGAAACAGTCCCTGTGCTGCTGTACCTGCAGTCTCTGAACTTCCTGCACGGTTTGTCACTGCAATGGTGTCCACTGCAGTGCGCATTCACATCTTTACACCAACACAGAAATTATCTACTTCAGATTTAAACTTTAACCCTCGTTATTTCGTATTATATTTAATAATCATTTGCGTCTTAATTCAATTTCAACAAGACAGGCAATGTACTTACAACGTAACAATGAGGCGCGTTAGCTTAACCATTGTTGCAGTGGAAAAACTGTACTTAGTACATATTCTGCGTGTGTGTTTGTAGTCTTATGTATTCAGCATGCAATGCGCAAGCGCCGTATTATACTGTCATCTGTGGCCTGTGAAAAGCGGCTATTAGCTTTGCCATGTCCGTCCGTCTGTCCGTGCGCATGGAACAACTCGGCTGTCACTGGACGGATTTTCATGAAATTTGATATTTGAGGATTTTTCGAAACTCTGTCGAGAAAATTCAAGTTTCATTAAAATCTGAAAAGAATAACGGGTACTTTACATAAAGATCTATGTACATGTATGATCATATCTCGCTGAATTCTTCTCAGAATGAGAAATGTTTCAGACATAATTATAGAGAAAATCAAAACACACATTTTGTGTACAGTAGCTTTTTTTTTTTCGTAAATCTTGTCTTTTTTTTTTAGATAATGTGGAAAAATATTGTAGATAGGAGCAGATCACGGATGACAACATGGCGCATGCACACTGCACACTGGATGCCTAAGACTACAGACACACATTCAGGTTGTGTAATACTCACTGCTTTTCCACTGCAACAATTGCATGGACGCGCCTCAGTGTTACCTTATACACACATTACCTGATTTGTTCTTGTCAGATATTAGTCAAACTTGAACTCTCTCGACACATTTTCGAAAAATACTCTAATATCAAATTTCATGAACATTTGTCCAGTGGAAGCTGAGTTTTTCCGTGCGGACAGACATGTCGAAGCCAGTAGTCGCTTTTCGCAGTTTGCAAACGCCGCTACAAACATTACTTCAACGTGCTGCCACATAATTACAATTGCAGCTACTTAAAGCCACAGACAGTTGACTGCACCAGTTCACAGATGGCAGTGCATGGCTGCTTCACGCAGCATGGCGGTTGATTTCAGCGCAACAAGCGATAGATAACGGCGACTAGAGTGTGGAACTCTGCCGCGCGTAGAGAGCATTGAATTAAGCTCGCGTGATGCCATTCAGCGGCCCCTCCACACAAAATCCACTACAATACCCACAACTAAGCCACCGTGGTTTCTTTATACGCGCTTTCCGGTTCATGATACGCTGTTCATCATGCCGTTTGCCATTGCATTGTTTGGGTAGACTACAGATGACGTAACTCAGTGATCTCAGGCGTGACCCGCAAACTCCTGGCAGCTCGCGACATCATTTTCTCTTACTATTATGTTACAAGCAAAAATATTGTACTGAATACTTCTAATACGATACAGACTGTATTTGTCTGGAGTAATGGTACAACTGAGCGCAGATTCTGCACAGTAGAGGACAGACACTTTCTTCTTTAAATACTTGTATGCATACTTGCTAATCCGCCTTTTAATGTAATTCCGCTAGGAAAATCACAGATTTGCAACCAATTCCTACATAAATTTAATAAACCTTCTAAAGAGTTTAACGTTTCTTCTTTGTGATTGCGTTTAGAGCGAAGATATAAAGGTAAAGTGCAGCCTTGTATAGGCACTGAGGCTCTGTACAGGCCGCATGGCCCATAGGGGGAGTAGGGGTATAGCTCTACTCTTTCTTGACCAAGGTACTAGAAGGGGTGAGGGGCCAGCGTGACGACCCGGTACCCATCGTACAGGAGGCTGGGTGGGCCCCAGGGCCGGTCTGGACAGCTGCAGAAATTCTCGCCCCCACTGGGATTCGATCCTCGGACCGTCCAGCCCGTACTCAGTCGCTATACCGACTACGCTACCCGGCCCACCAGAGCGAACATAACCTTGCTGAAAGTGTTCCTAAAGTCAGTATGACTGCCCAAGGTGCCTGACTGAGGAAGACTGCTGTGCCTCAAACCGTCTGCTGCACAGGGCAGCTACACTTGCTGCCACTTCCTGCCATGTGTCCACCCAATCACTGCACTCACCTCACAGAACTTCGCGCCGTATCTGGGGGGCGGCGAGTCACAGAATCTGAACCTGCTGCGTGTGCCGCCTCCACAAGAGGAGGTGCAGTGCGTCCAGCCGCTCCAGGCACCCCACCCCCCGGAGTCGGTTTCTGCAACATAGCGACACACTGCAGTGGCGACACGTTCCTTAATACGCACAGACACACATCAGATGCTGCAACTCAGCGACACACTGCAGTGACGACACTTCTGTTTATACATAGAGACACACATATCAGACGCTGCAACACAGCGAGACATTGCCGTGGCGACACGTTCCTTCATACGCACAGACACACATCAGATGCTGCAACTCAGCGACACACTGCAGTGACGACACTTTTGTTTATACATAGAGACACACATATCAGACGCTGCAACACAGCGAGACATTGCAGTGGCGGCACGTTCCTTAGTACTCATAGACACAAATCAGATGCTACGACAAACTGCAGTGGCGACACTTTTGTATATATGTACGGACACACATTTGTGAGCCCCAGAATGCATCCTGACATGTCAGTAGTTAATGTGGGTCGGTAAACTGGTCTGCATACTGACATGTCAATAGTATTCGTGCGTCTATTGATACAGAAAAATATACGTGGCAATAATATTTCAAATTTATACCCTACCCACAGAAACCATTCCGCCTTTCGATTACAAGGACCAATTTGTTCGTCCTCTCTTCCAGTCAGTAACTAAGACACTGTATTGTCGAAAGGTAGTCTCTGATGAATGATGAACTGGAAGGAATGGGGCAGGAGGCGGTCGTGCCCCATCTGATGTACTGCCTCGGGTTTTGTGTCAGAGCAGTCCGTTGATATATTGTGTTTGTGTTTGTGTTCTTCGTCACAAGCACACGAAACACAAACACACTGAGGGAGCCAAGTGCAGAGTAATTAACGTTCAAGCAACTGGTACATATAGTTACCACTGGGCTTAAAAACATTAAAACGAAAGCCGTAACATTAATGAGTCAACAAGATGGCGTCTAAAGGAACTGTTGATTAGTTTTATCTGGAAGACAGCGGCATCAAAAACAGCAAAGCCATAACATCAGTCGGCAGTTTATGTTGTGACATGGAAATTAAGACGGACGGACGGACGGAAGCACTCCATGCTTTGAGCCCGACCAAAGCACACCGGCCGTGTGTCGAGAAGGAGTCGAATTCACAAGGCTGACTCCCGCTCTTGGCACAGCATGAATATGCAAATGGCGGAGTGTGGCTGTGTTCGCGCTGATTTACAGCAGATGGCGTGACTGGCGGCCTACAGTCGTTGTGCGCTCAACTTGCATCTCGCCCACTTCAGCCCTTCAAACGCTAAGTGGCAGCAAGTTCAAGTGTCGGTTTTCAACACACCGTGCAGACACAGACGGGAAGCAGTGCTAAGTCGCAATCGCATTTAAAGCTTCTAGTCAGGCTGCAAACAGTCTGCGGCTTGGAGCTACTTGCGGCTGGGAGCGGGGGTGAAACCAACTCTCCGGCCGCTTTGCCCTCGGGAAAGAGAACCTATGTCCCACCGGGGTAAGGAAAGTACTTTCTACCCAATGCTCCCACATTTCAGAAACAGCATTGCTGTTTTGAAAGTTCCCAGGCTTGGCCCCCTTGTCCTTCTTCTAAGATCAACGTGTAACTGATGAATATATATATATATATATATATATATATGAATATGGAGGGCTGGTGTAATGACACTGACAGGGAAGAACTGAAGTACTGGGAGAGAAACCTGTCACAGTGCCACTTTGTGCGCCACAAATCCCACACGGACTGACCTGGTACTGAACCCGTGTCTACGCGGTGAGAGGCCGACGATTAAATAGTAGGATTAATAGGAATTGCACATACAGACCCAGACCGTACCGCGCAGTAAACACTTCCTCTCGGTTATAAAAACCGTTCAGTTAATGCTGTATAGGGAAATAATCGCTGTTTCTTCTCAGATCTATACAAAGCACATAAATACACTGTGTAGGCAGAACGTAGAATTGTTGAGTGTTAAACCTGGTAGTTCATGTAGTGACCACTGGGCTTTAGAGGGATAAACATGTCTTATTTCCTATTTTCAGCAGTTTCTCACGATTTCATGTCCGTGTGCTTCAATATGACAAGGAATGAACGTTCACAAATATCTAAAAGTAGGAAACATAATACATAGATTATTTTAACTGACAATCGTTGCCAGTCACTTCTCAGTGTGCTCGTTAATTTCTACGTGTAGTGAACCACGTGTATGTTGGATGTGACACGTGTCTGTAAGCCGAAGGGCAATATATCCAGCACCTTCTTCACATAAAGTGACTATAAACCTCATATTAAGAGAAACATATTGGACTAAAACGCGTGGACAACGACTCAGGTAGAACTGGAATAGCGGCGAGCGCCACCCTGCCTGCCTGCCTGCATTCGACACAGTATGAACAGACAGAAATGCGAGCTGCGTGATAAAATAATACATGTAAGTGCATCTGTGGGTAGACGCCACTATACAGGGTGTTCTACAGTAAAACATGCTCGTGCCAGAGGTTTATTCTTGCCACAGTGAAATTTTTTAACACCGCTGACGTGACAACAAATTAGGCGTTGTCAGTCACACCGATTTGACGAGAGACATGCCCAACAGTTCTGTCAGTGTGTTACTGACACCAGAACTATCGAAACACTGTGCCTGGTACTACGCCAAAGTGTCTGTCTGGCGTTCTACCTCCAGACACTGTCTGCCTGGACGGGCCTCTCGAAACAGACACACCGGAACAAAAGCGATAGCGAAAAACCGAAGTATGTGATATAGAAAAGACGTTACTGTTTATTTATTGGAAAGCACGGCACCGAATTTTGTGCTTGTGCAGCTGAGAAACCTACGAAAGTGAGGTTAAAGTTGTAACCGCATGCAAGGAAGTGGAGAAGCAGCTCTACAAACTGTGAATTTATAATCTGTGTATATGGATGTTCATTTCATAGCCTGTCTCCTCGCTGTAGAGCGGACGATATCGTTATTACACAGCGAAAAACTATACCATACATTCTGCAATGCCCAGTCGTCAACCGTCAACATAATAGACTAGCCACGCCTCCATCGCGTAACGGAGTTCACATAATGTTCACGCAATGCTCCACGGCCTCTCTAGCTATAATTTCCACGCCATAAACCTGAAAATTTCTTTAGATTGGCGCATGTCATCGGCAAAGCACGATGTTGCAATACCGACAGAAGCTTAGGTACCTCTCTACATCTTACTGTGCAATCACGACTGCCATCTGGCTTAACCATCATCAATTAACCACACACTCACAAGCCAGGCGCGTTTTATAACATAGACATGCCGCAGTTTGGACCCTGCAATATAGACAGATGGGCCCCGGACTCAGAACTGAGGACACATCAAACTGATTATTCCAGACATCGGCTAGTCTTCAGTCAGTAAACGCTTCAATGGAAGGACAAGTGCTAATTAGTAATCATTTTAATTTGCCTCCAAAAATTGGATGATCCTCGTGTAGTTAAATTACTACACAGAGATTGATTCTGCCAAAGATTAATTAACCCACGCCGCGCTAGTATGATATAATTTGATATATTTATTAACTGCAGTTGGGTTGACACCAGGTGGCAGCAGTGCAGTACACATTTACACACCAGCAATACACAGAACAACACAATAAAACAGAATACCCAGAAAGGAACATAATAATAATAATAATAATAATAATAATAATAATAATCATAATAACACATAAACATAAAACTAAGAATACGTAACAACAATAAGATTATATAACAAAAATTACTAATATATAACAAACAATAAGAACATATAACAGCAATAAGAATACAAAACAAGAATAAGAATACATAACAACAATGAACAATACATAACAAACAATAAGAATACATAACAGCAATAAGAATACATAACGACTTAAGAAAACATAACAACAATAATAATACATAACAAACAATAAGAATACATAACAAAAATTAAGAATACGTAACAAATAATAAGAATACATAAGAGCAATAAGAATACATAACAACAATAAGAGTATATAACAAACAATAAGAATACATAACAAAAATTAAGAATACATGACAAACAATAAGAATACATAAGAGCAATAAGAATACATAACAGCAATAAGAATACATAACAAAAAAATAAGAATACATAACAGCAATAAGAATATATAACGAAAATTAAGAATACATAACAGCAATAAGAATATATAACGAAAATTAAGAATACATAACAAACAATAAGAATACATAACAGCAATAAGAATACATAACAAAAAATAAGAATACATAACAGCAATAAGAATATATAACGAAAATTAAGAATACATAACAAACAATAAGAATACATAAGAGCAATAAGAATACATAACAATAAGAATACATAACAAAAATAAGAATAATTAACAAAAAATAAGAATACATAATAACAATAAGAACACATAACAACAGTAAGAACACATAACAACAGTAAGAACACATAACAACAATAAGAACACATAAGCATGCAGTCGTCATTCCACTGCAAAGTGCACAATGTGTCGTTGAACGTAGCAGCATGTTTGGCTGTAACTGTCCACAGATGGCAGCACACAGCCACTACATTTCGAGCGAAGGGCAGCGCTGCTTATGCACGAGAACACTCGTTAGTAACACGATAAGCTCTAATTAGAAGCAAAGTGTCTCGGAAGTTTCAGTAACGGTGTGACAGCAAGCAAGGCGCCAACCCACTTACGAACTCTGATTCACTTTAAAAGAAATTCTCTGAAGCTGCCGCCTGCTATCGACTGGGAGCGATTTACTGGCAACATCCCCCTGTTTTTGTGGCGTAAATAAGTAGAAGTCGTGAACACAAGAGGGCTCTGAGCCCTAAGTGTGGGCGGACGTAGAAGAATTGGCAACGACGCAGTTCAGCAGAGATAGCAAATAATTATGCAACAGTCGCTGCTTAAATTTCCGATGGCAGACACATAAATACTGGGAGGAAAACAAGGATTGTTTTAAATGTCTACAGCAGGGGTGACCTGTAAATAAAGCAGAGAAGATCCGTCTACACTGCTCTTGTAATCAGCTAGAGAGCACTCAGCACTTTCGAGTTGGCTCAGTCAGCAGAAGTATCCATTCGGTAACACATCTTGGTGTCTAGGTTAACCATCCGGTTTAACATTCAGCAATTCCATGTTGCGCCCACACAGTGTATTTATGTGTTTTGTGTGGATCTGAGAAAAAACAGCGATTATTTCATTATACAGCATTAATTGACTGATTTTTTAACCGAGATTTAACCCTTTACAGCCCAGTGGTCACTATACGTACCATCAGGTTTAACATTCAGTAATTCTACGTTCTGCCCACACAGTGTATTTATGTGTTTTGTGTGGATCTGAGAACAAACAGCGATTATTTCCCTATACAGCATTAACTGACTGGATTTTATAACCGAGATTTAATCCTTTAAACCCCAGTGGTCACTATATGTACCGTCAGGTTTAACATTCAGCAATTCTACGTTCTGCCCACGCAGTGTATTTATGTGTTTTGTGTTGATCTGAGAACAAACAGAGATTATTTCCCTATACAGCATTAACTGACTGGTTTTTATAACCGAGACGGAGGGTGTTTACTGCGCGGTACGGACTGAATATTTGTACATAATTGCGGTTAATCTTAGTATTTAAAGGGTTAACAATACGTTTTATAAAGACTCCAAAACGCTTCTGTCATAACATGGCAATCCGCAGGGTGACAGTTCAAAGAGATGGAACTCTCAAGGCGCGAAATCAGAATTGTAAGGATGGCGGTCCATAAGCTGAAAGCTGCAAGGCCACAACTATTCGGACGTCCGGTTGGCAGTAGAGCAGCCCAATGATTCATCCCTCTATGGATCCCTGAAGCAGCACCTGGCTGGCAAGCTGTTTGCAGCAGACGCCGATGTGAAGCAAGCTGTCACTTCCTGGCTACGGACGATTGACGCGCACTTAAATGTCAGCGGTAACTATGTGATGGTCTGATGTGCACCACCTGCTGCATACATCGCAGGATAAAGTTTTCGGCATCTGAGCGTTTGTTACCTTGCTTTTTGAAATTCTTACAAATAATGGCATGACGCTCGTGCCAATTTTCATGAAAATCCGTCAAACAGTTAAGGAAGACATGCACCAATTACCTTGTACGGGAAGAGTGGGGACGCAGTCCATCCTAATATCGGTGACAGCGCCTGTTACAGCCTGGTTCACATACACGAAGCAGTACTCGACGTACCGCTCAGAGAACAGGTCGCAGTGGAATCGCAAACTGTGGGCCCCGGGAGGTACACGCTGCTCAGCCACATAATGCAGTGATGTAGGGGGCGCCAGGGACGCCACGTCCGCCCGCAGCTTGGCAAATAGGCGCACGCGATCCACGCGCGGCTCGCAGGCAGGGTACTGGAAGAGTACCGCCACGCCTCCGTCTAGAGTGTCGCAGGGTAGGATACTGCTGGCGTGCACGTTGAACACAAACTTGTCGCTCACCACCACCTGCAAATCAAAGCCCACGTACAGATCGTCTGCGGCTGGCCACCAGCAGGCAGCGTAGAGCGCTCTCTGGTTAATACGCTCTGGGCTGGCGTGGCTAGCAGTGTGCCCCTTCACCCATCAGTACCAGTATTAACTGAACGCTGGCCACCAGCAGGCGGCGTAGGGCGCTCCCTGGTTAATACGTTCTGGGCGTGCGTGGCTAGCAATGTGCCCCTTCACCCATCAGTACCAGTATTAACTGAACGCTGGCCACCAGCAGGCGGCGTAGGGCGCTCTCTGGTTAATACGTTCTGGGTGGGCGTGGCTAACAGTGTGCCCCTTCACCCATCAGTACCAGTATTAACTGAACGCTGGCCACCAGCAGGCGGCG
>Ga0123355_10003999_pt1 | contig 21338 bp, 19 predicted proteins | sample TergutEmb28metaG_3_FD_89872 | JGI IMG/M metagenome (GOLD analysis project Ga0123355, IMG submission 89872) | Embiratermes neotenicus P1 segment gut microbial communities from Petit-Saut dam, French Guiana - Emb289 P1 | ecosystem: Host-associated > Arthropoda: Insects > Digestive system > Gut ...
ATGCCATTAAGTTAGCACTAGTGTGACCTGCGGCAGGAGCAGAGCCCCTGCCCTACAAAACACCTTTAACAATACTAACGTAGGGCAAGGGCTCTGCTCTTGCCGTGTTTATCGGGAAACCGAGGATGGCCTCCCGAAATTCACACATATTCCTAACTTAATGGCATTGGAGAGAACCCCCTGACGGCACATTGAATGTGCCGTCAGGGGGGATTATCTGGTTCTAAAAATCAGTACTATGGCCCGCAATGCCAAGCAGCGTACGATATGTCTCCATTGCACGCTCCTGTGCCTGTGGAATAGTCAATTCGTCACTCCAGGTAAATTGGAACAATTCGGCCATAGGTGTCCACATTTGGGACACTTGGGGAATGGTTGGCATGGGTACGGTATACGGCGTTTGCTCTGCAATGCCGCGTAAGAACGGGTCGTCTGAAAGCCCCGGGATACCGGAAATATCTCTGCGGCTGGTCATGTTACGCATGTATTCGTATTGAATTGCGGCACCACGTTCGCTCACCATAAAATCCAGGAAAGCATATGCCCATGCCCTGTTGGTTGGGGTACTAAAGCTGGATACACCGGCAAGCAAGTTTCCGGAAAAAGCAATAGGCTGCACACCGCCAATGGTTGGAATACGTGCTACACCAAAGTTTACTCCGTTTTCCAAGGTTTCGGGTATTGCCCATGGGCCTGTAAGCGTTAATGGAATTTCGCCCAAACGGAAACGCTCTTCTGTACTGATACGGTTCACTTCTTCAATATGAAGGCCCATTAAAGCCCTCATTTGAAGGAATATTTCAAGGCCCGCAGCCACTTCCGGTGAATCGAAGTTAGGCTGACGGTAATCGTTCATATTTGGGCCAAACAGTTCAAAACCGGCGGCGGTTAGCCAAATATAGTTAAAGTATGCGTTGTCTGCTTCCCAAGCCATAGCCCAGTCATGTGTAACGGGGTTATTATACGTGGCCGCAAATTCAAGCACTTCTTCCCATGTCTGTGGCGGGGTAGTACCCCACAAATCATGGTTGTAGAACAACGCAATATTTTCCACTACAAAAGGTACACCATGCATTCTGCCGTTGTAAGTGATTGTTTCAACCGCACTTTCTGAAAGCTCCCGCTCCCATTTTGCCTGCAAAGCCGGTGGAATAGGCTCTATCAAGCCGTCCATAATAGCAAACGCAACATGGTCATGCGGGAAGGCGAAAACGTCTGCACCTATACCGGCCGGGCCATCTAACAACATGTGCCCCCGGGAATCTACATTGCCCATTTGCTCGAAAGAAATGCGTACATTGGGATGTTCTTCAATAAAGGCCAAAATAAGCGCGTGTGCCCACTCTTCGTTATCCAGCCAAATGTTAAGGTGCACAGGCTCCTGTGTTTTATATACACCATAGAAGTAGATTGCGTCATCTCCTGCTGTCAGTGCAGGCTCGGGTTCTGTGGTTCTGCCATCATATGCACAGGCCGAAATTGCCAGGACACAAGCGGTTAGAATGGCAAGTAAAATATACTTTTTCATATTATTATACCTCCACTATTTTTTCTTTTTCTTCACTATTAAAAGGATGGCAACTACGCCGGCAACAAGAACAACAGCTACTACGACGATAATAATGATTATTGCAATATTTGAACCTTCATCTTCAACAACAGGTTCCGGCTCAGGTGCCGGTGTTGGTTCCGGCGGGGCGCCAAACTCCACAACCTCTTGACGCTCTGCAAGTACGACTTCCGCCTCTGCGTCATCCGGATTAAAATCTTCATACGCCAGGTAGAAGCCGCCATCTGCGTCTAAAATAGCAATCCAAATGTCACGTCCCGGTTCAACTTCGATATCAATTGTTTGCACACCGCCGCTTATTGCGTTAATAATAATATGGTCTACCCATGCCGGCAGCGGCATGATATGCCATTCGCCGTCCATGTCTGTAAAGGGCTCTCCCGGCCAGCCGGGAAATACGCTACCATATCCGTCGTGATCATTCCATGCCCACACGCCGGGGTCTGCCCAAGCATCCGGGACAATTGCACGCACATAAATGGTGCCAACATCCGGTAAATCACGCTCGTCTGCTGCTTCACCAAACACAAAGGGTTCTGCCACAGGGATTGGGCCTTCAGTTAGCTGTTCAGTTGTGTATTCAGCGTTTTCGTCATCGTGTACAGTCACCCAAATAGGCACGCCTTCAAATGTGAGGTTTTCGGTTTGTACCGTGCCTTCGTTGGCGTTAATAATTACGCCTGTTTTATCCGCCGGTAGATGAAAGAAGTACCAGCCCAGATTGTTTGGGTCGGCTTGCATAGGCTCGCCCGGCCATTCATCAAAAGCATTGCCTCTTGGCCCCCACGCCCATACGTGCGGCGCATCCCAATCTGCAGGAATATATGCAAATACCGGAACCGCATCAATTATAGCAAAATCTTCCCCCGCCGGGGCGTCGGTAGGAACGTATATTGGCAAATTGCCGGAGGTTTGCTGGTCTGTCGTGTAGCTAAAATCGTCACCGTCATTGACTGTTACCCATACATTCATGCCTGTAAACGGGAAGTCACTTGTTTGTACATTGCCATCATTGGCGTTGATTAGCGCACCGGTTTTATCTGAAGGAAGGTGCGCAAAATACCAGCCGGGGTTGTTTGGGTCGGCGGTCATTGCGCCGCCCGGCCATGATGGAAATGCATCGCCTCTTGGGCCCCATGCCCAAATGCCCGGGTTTTCCCAATCGCTTGGAACATAGGCGTAAACTATTGCCATGCCTTGCCCTACATAAACAGGCAAACTACCGGTTGTTTGTGCATCTGTGGTATAGGTAAAATCATCACCTGCGTTTACGGTTACCCAAACAGATGCGCCTTCCAATGCAAAGTCAGTTGTCTGTATACTGCCTTCGTTGGCGTTGATAAGTGCGCCGGTTTTGTTGGCCGGAATGTGGATAAAGTACCAACCGGGGTTGTTTGCGTCTGCAGTCATTGCACCGCCGGGCCATGATGGAAACGCATCGCCATCCGGCCCCCATGCCCATGCATGTGGTGCTTCCCAATCGCTTGGGACTTGGGCGTAGATGACTACCATGTCAGATTGGGCATAAACTGCCGCGGGGGCGGCAAAAGCAGCTATACATAGCACTATCGCCGCAAGTAGTAAAGATTTAATGGTGTTCATAACATACTCCTTTTTTATTTGTTTTATTTTCACCGCTTTTTTATGCGGAATAAAATCCAAATTATACATTTTGCACAGGATTTGCCTTGCGAAACGTGGATTTGTTCACGATTATGACATTTTCACAAGATTTTGTCAATGTTTTATTTCAATTTGATTACAAATTACTGTTCCACTTCTATGTCAAATGCAATAAGCATAGAAAACGGCGGGATTGTAACCGTTTGGCGCGGTTGGATAACCCACAGCACTTCGGTACCGGCATTCCTATCGTCAACTACAACATGAAGCGGCTCGTGCCATACAAAATTTACATTACGCGGCTCACTTGCGCCGTTATAGGCTACAAAAACATTGCGCCAAGGGTCGCCGCCCGCATGTTCACCAAGCCTGTAAACCAGCAGCAAATCTTGCCCGGCAGGTGCTGCGGAAGCCGGCGGATTAGGAGTTATCGCATGATAGGCCGCTGTAATATCCGCTCTCGTGTCCATTCTAAAGGCCGGCCTGCTGTTGCGCAGTGCTATCAAACCCATGAAATACTCGTGCACTTCTATAAATTCCACTTTTTGATCCCAGCGGATGGCGTTAAAGAAATCGTCGGAGTTAAAGGTGTTCTCATGCCCTCTTTTAGAGCGCAGGAAGGAGTCCGCAGCGTGTATAAACGGCACACCTTGCGACGTCAGCACAATGCCTGTGCCAAAAGTAACGCTTCTAACCAAGTTGTTGCCCATCATATCGCTTCTATCAATGGTATGATGCGGGTCACCGCGGAACGCGTCGTTATCAATGGTGCGATACTGCGAGAAGAATTGCGGTGTGTTCCAATTTGAAGCACCCGGTGCGTCTATTCCACCGCGTGCCGCACCAAGCGACCACGCGACGTTATCGAACATCACCATATCGTCATGCTTGGATACATAATTGATGCTTTCCGAAGCCCAGGCTACATGAGGCGTAGCGGCGCGTATGCCCCGCCACACATCTGCAACCACTGCGCCACCCGTTGCCCCGTTCATAAAACCGGAGTTGGAATCCCTGTTGCCGCCGCGAAGCACGTTGCGGGTGGTGTCGTTGAAGAATCCGAAACCATTTCCTGTTATATTCTGTGTAGAAGACGGCAATGGCATACTATCAAATGCTTCCCTTAAATTACCCTGGCTGTCTTCGAATAAAAATGGGAAGTTTAGCGGCGAACCCGCGGGCGATGCCGCCCAAGGCTCCCCGTAAATGATTACGGTAGGATCAACGGCCCGTAGCGCCTCCACGGCGGCTATCATTGTGTGTATATCATGCAGCCACATAAGGTCGAAACGGAAGCCGTCTATGCCAAATTCACGCTGCCAATACAGCAGTGAGTCTATGACATACCGGCGCACCATTGGGCGTTCGTCCGCCAGCTCATTGCCTACGCCGGAACCGGAACCAGCAATCATGCCCGTACACCAAGTCCTGTGAAAATAATACGGCACAGACGCTTGGAAAGGCCCGTCGGTAACGCTGGCGGTATGGTTGTACACAACGTCTTTTACGACACGTATGCCCACATTGTGCATTGCGTCTATGGCGGCTTTTAGCTCCTGAATACGCACGTATGGAATGGTTGGGTCTGTTGAATATGTGCCTTCCGGCACGTTGTAGTTTTGCGGGTCGAAGCCCCAGTTCATTGCGTAACGCGTATTATATATCTGCCTGTTTGGCTGTAACTCGTTCACATGCCTTTGGTCATAGAACGGAAGCAGATGCACGGTGGTAACGCCAAGTTCGATAAGATGGTCAAGTCCCGTGGATACATAGATGTTATTGCCATGCCCGTCTTGCGGTATGACCCAGCACGCCTCGTTTGTACAAAGGGATATGTCAAACGGGTCTGTAGCGGTACACGGCGCACTTGCCACGTGTACATGCGCAACCGTTCCCCTTTGAGTAAATGCGTAAAAAGTGCCGCGATACGCCGGGTTGATGCCGGAACTTGGGTGAATAGAGAAGTCCCGCACGTGAAGCTCGTAGATGATGTGGTCTACCTGGTACGGGTTGCCTGTGAGCGGGTTTATTCTTAGTTCCGGCGCCGGCATTTCCACATATTGACGCTGGCCGTTGACATAACGATAGCCACGTTGCAGCCAAGTAAGGTTATCCTCGCCACGCAAAGGCGCACCACGCTGGGTATCGCTGATAATCGCCCCTAAACCTTCGTTTGCGGAAACTGCCGTTACATGCGGGTCTATGGCAAAAGCAACATGCCCTTGCGGATGTACAACGCGGAACATATACCACCACTGGGTTTCACTATCTGCCCAATTACCGGGAATGGCTGCGCTCCAAACGCCTTGGCTTTTGCGTGTCATATCAAACAAGTGATACGGCTCGGTTACAAATGATGATAAAATTCTCATACCGCCCGTTGCGGCATAATGCCTGCCGTCAGGCGTTTGGTCTAAATCCCTGTACAGTGCAACTTGTACATGCGTAGCCGTGGGTGCCCACAACTTAAACTCGCTACGGTCTTCATACCAGCGGTGTCCCAGCCAGCCGTCGTAGTCAAATTGATCCAGGATGCCGCGCATGAGTACATTAATCCCACCACCGGCAGTTTGACCGGAGCCATATGCCAACTCGTAATGACGCTGCGGGTCGAGTGCTTCGTAGGTATATACATGGAAAATTGGAAACGGTACCCCACCGCCTATGCGGCTATCCCCTTCGCTTACGCTGCGGATAGACATGCTTGTTCCGTTTTCCCAGCCCACACCGGTTACATCACGCAATTCGAATGCGCCGGGGTCAAAAGCATCTTCCGATTCCATCAATGTTACCCTGATATAATCATGCCAGTCTGCTATAGCCGTAACCGCCAGTCCGCCCATGTACGGGAAGGATGTGGTCACCATGTTTGTACCATGGATATGGTAAACCGTTGTGGTTATCGGGTTGCCGCTGTCGTCTGTGTCAAGAAATGCGATAACATCGCCGGTTTGGCGTCCCCACACGTCCCAGCCGCCGGTGGGGCATGGCGGCAAACGCAAAAGGAAGCCAACGCGGTCTGTGCCGGGTTCAAGGGCAAGAGTCACGGTTATGAATGATGTGTACTCCTGTTCAAATGGGTTCCAAATCATTGTTGGAGTGGAATAACGTCCGCCCCCGCCGCCGATTATTCCGCCGGGTGTGCCGTCCGGTGTCCATACCCAAAAATCCCACCCGCCGGAGTGGCGCGGCGCGCGCTCGTACACATTGATGGTAAGGGAAAGGGCAGATTCTGCAATGGATAAATCCCCAATAGGTACAGTAGGTATTTCTTCGGGAGCGGCTTCCTGCTCATGCTGCTGCTCGGGCTGGTACACATGCTCATCATGCGCACGAACAGGTTCACCCCCGTCCCTGCTGTTTATAAGAATAAAAGTAATGGCAATAGCACCTGCCAAAATAGCAATGATCATCACCGCTATTACCTGCTTTATCGAAATCCTATCTAACATGCAAATTTCCTTCCGTTACCCTTTCAGGGTATTCTACTCGTTACCCCCTGATATCACATTGAATGTGATATCAGGGGGTAACTTCATTTATGCGAATGCAAATATTTACAACGGAAACACGCCCTAAACCGGGCTGAAACTCTCTCCGCTTTCCAGCGTAGATTGTAAAATAAAATGTTTATGCGGCTTGCCTGCATGAATCAAACTAAGTAAAGTGGAAACGCTCTTTTCGGCAATTTCATCAAACGGCTGTACAAAGGTAGTCAGAACCGGGTTTGTGTAAGCCCCATTTTCTATACCATCAAAGCCAAACACCGACACATCATCAGGCACACGCAACCCTTTTTCCTGCACCGCTTTTATTGCGCCAATAGCCAAAACATCGGACAAACACAGGAAACAAGTGTATTCCCCATTTTCCAATAATTTTTTTGCTATTTTATAACCGGTATGGAACGAGAACGCCCTCTCAGATTCCAAATCCGCTTCTGTAGCCGTAACATCATACTGCTTAAACGCGCGGCTAATGCCAATTTGCCGCAAATAGGATTGCCCAATTACCGCAATTTTGCGGTGCCCGTGCCGGCAGATATAGTCTGCCATTTTATATCCTTCTTTTTCATCATCAATAGTTACGCTGGAAAACCACGAACGGTCGCTATCTCCATATATCGTCGTAGACGCCATAACAATGGGCACGCCTATCATACGGAGTTTATCGTGGCTTCCTTCAAAGTTGCCGCCCAGCAGAATAATCCCTCTTGGGCGCTTCTCTTTGCAGATACTTATTGCGGCATCTACTATATTCGCGTCAAAACCGGGTTCGAAACTATGGAGCGTTACCATAAAGCCATTACTTCTCATTTGCTCCAGAATAAGGGCTATAATTTTTGAGAAAAACGGGTTTGTAATGCCGCATACCAAAAGCACCACGGTTTGCGTCGAAGCACTGGATAGGCTTCTGGCGCTGTTGTTGGGGATATAGGTATAGTCGTCTATCGCCTGCTGTACACGCTTGCGCGTTTTTTCGCTGACATGGGCATGGCCGTTTAAGACGCGCGATACAGTGCTTTTACTAACACCGGCTAATTGGGCTATATCATAAATGTTCACATCTTTTGGCATAGTGGTTCCTTAGTTTTTATTTAATTGGGAGCGTTCCCGGGAACGCTCCCAAAAATATTAACACCAACACAAGGCAATGTCAACAAATAGTTTGCCATGTATCCTGCTTTCATTGGAGTTTATGTCACAATTATTGGGTTTAACACTACATTTTTCGCATAAATACATAAGAAGAACGTGCGTCTAAAGTAATTTTATCACCATTTACCCGTGCTAACACTTCTGTACCGGCATGTGTACCATCTACGACCATATCCCATGTGCCATTTATAGGAAGCGCTAACGCGTAAGGTTCGCTACCGGCATTAAATGCCACAAGTATCATACCTGTATCACCGTTCAAAGTATATGCGATTATCTGCGGGGCGGCTTGCAAGAACTTCAAGTGCGCCTCTATTTCCGCGGCGGTACGCATACGGAAAGCGGGATATTTTGCACGCAAAGCAATTAACCCACGGTAATAGTCAAACAATTCCCTGTACTTTGCCTTTGTATCCCATCGGATTTGATTAACACTATCAGGCGATTTATAGCTGTTTTCGTCACCAAATTTTGTACGCGCGATATCTTCGGCGGCATGAATAAACGGTATGCCTTGGGAAGTGAGCACAATTGCGGCGGCCATCCGGTTCATGGCAAGCAGGTCTGCTTCTGTTGCCTGGGGGCAACTGGATTTAAGCTTATCCCACAAGGTAAGGTTATCGTGAGCGGATACATAGGTGATATGCTGCGTGGGTGCCTTTGCCCAAAAGCCACTTGAGTTGGGCAACCCTATACTGCTAACCCCGGGGTGACGCACTGCCGCCACCATGCCAAACATGACCTCGTTTTTCCTATCAAACGCACCGGACACCCAGCCCGGGTCTGTTTCAATAAAAACACTGCCCTTTATACCATCGCGGATATCATCAGAAAAAAATCCTATCCGTTCGCTTACCATTGGGGCGTTTTGTTTCAACGCCGCTTGGCTTACAGGCAGTGTTGACACACCGCCCATCCAGCCTTCGCCATACATAATTATGCTTGGGTCAATTTCGTCCAGCGCTTTGCGGATTTCGTTCATTGTATCAATGCAGTGTAAGCCCATCAGGTCAAACCGGAAGCCGCTTATGTTGTATTCTTCTACCCAAAATTTTACGGAATCTACAATATATTTGCGTACCATGGCATGCTCGTCGGCAATTTCGTTACCGCAGCCGCTGCCGCCGGAGAAATGCCCGTCGGTAGTCATTCTATGGTAAAAATGCGGCACCACCAAATTAAAGCAGTGGTTTTCAATCGGGCCGGTATGGTTGTACACCACGTCCATTATTGCGCCTATACCCGCCTTGTGCAACGCCATGACCATTTCTTTAAACTCTTTAATACGTATGCTGGGGTCAAAAGGGCATGTAGCATATGTACCTTCCGGCACGTTGTAATTTAGCGGGTCATAGCCCCAGTTAAAATTTGGGTTGGGCACAATGCTTTCGTCCAAGGAGAAGAAATCAAAGGATGGCAGCAAGTGAACATGTGTTATGCCCAGTTCCAGTAAGTGGTCAAGCCCGGTTTTCTGCCCGCATGGGGTGCGCGTGCCGTGTTCTGTGAAACCCAAGAAGCGCCCTGCGTTTTTTATCCCTGCTGATGGATGAGATGAAAGATCTTTTACATGCGTTTCATAAATTACTGCGTCTAACGGGCTTTGCGTGTTGGTGCGCATTCCGCCGCGTACCCAGCCTACAGGGTTGGTCTGCGCCAAGTTTAGCACTACTCCTGTTGTGCCGTTTACACCTACTGCTTTTGCATATGGGTCTACCAATGTATGACGCATGCCATCATTTGTGACAGCAAAAAGATAGCGGTACTCATTGATATCGCCCATAACCTCATGCGCCCAAACACCGTTTTTGTATACCTGCATAGGAATAATTTGCGCATTTTCAAACCCCTCTTCCCCTGGCCCGGGTGGGGCAAGCACCAATTCCACAGCAGAAGCCATTGGCGCCCATAGCTTGAAATGTGTAGATTCCGCTGTCCATACCGCACCTAAATCGTTTCCACCATATATGAATGCATCTAAATTCACAAAAACACCTCCAAGAATATTGTTGACGGCATTATATACTGCTTTTGCATTTTTGGAAAACGCAAAAAAATTTTTCAAAAGCACTTGACAAATGAAACCAAGTATCATATGATACATAATATCAAAAATAATCTTGTTCCTAACCGTAAACAGAAACAAGAGCAAAATCCCATTAATGAGGAGAGAGCAACATGAAAAATTTTATTTGCACAATCTGCGGCTATGTACACGAGGGTTCTGCCGCACCGGAAAAATGCCCCACATGTAACGCACCCGCTGCAAAATTTACCGAGCAATCTGGCGAAGGCTTGGCATTTGCAGACGAGCACAGAATTGGTGTAGCACAAGGTGTAGACCCAGAAATTCTTGAAGGCTTACGCCTAAACTTTATTGGCGAATGTACAGAAGTTGGAATGTACTTAGCCATGAGCCGCCAAGCAGACCGCGAAGGCTACCCGGAAGTTGCTGAAGCATACAAACGCATCGCATTTGAAGAAGCTGAACACGCCGCTAAATTTGCGGAACTATTGGGCGAGGTTGTGGACGTATCCACCAAGAAAAACCTTGAAATGCGCGTTATGGCAGAACATGGCGCCACCCAAGGCAAAAAAGACCTTGCTGTGCTTGCAAAGCAGCAAAACCTTGACGCCATCCATGACACCGTACATGAAATGTGTAAAGACGAAGCCCGTCACGGCATGGCATTCCAAGGCTTACTAAAAAGGTATTTTAGCTAAAAGGCCAGATACCTAGTGGCTAAATTGGAAAAACGAAACACTGTTCAGCGGCAACTCATTTTTGATGCGGTAAAAGCGTTAAACATACATGCAACAGCCGAGCAAGTTATAGAGTATCTTGCAAAAAAACATCCCACCATTGGCAGGGCTACCGTTTACCGGAACTTGAACTACATGTCCGAATCCGGCGAGTTGCTGCGAATAGGCAGCTTTTATGGTTCAACGCATTACGACCATAACTGCCACGAGCACTACCATTTTATATGTAGCAATTGCAGGCGGATAATTGACGTAGAGGGGAGCCTTGCCGATGTTTTTGAAAGGTTCAGGAACACAGAAGGCATTGATATAACCGACTGCAATATATCTTTTAGCGGTATGTGCTGGGAGTGTAAAAATAATCAGTAATTAAAAACGCCTGCGTATCAGGCGTTTTTTTATTTACCAGGAAATTGCTTTGTTGTCGCACAGTGAGCCAAGCGAACGTTTCCCGTGCGTACGAAATGCGCGCCCTTAGCGGTTTGCCAAAGGCAAACTAGCGATGAGCCGCTTTTTTAAATGGCTTCAAATTTCGTAAATCTCATTTTTAATAAACCGCATACGCTCCATGAAAGACACCAAAATGAAATATTAAACTACTTTACAACATATACTGCCAGTGTATAATCAAGGTACTTGGGGAATATATTTCCCAAAACATAAAATTTTAAGGATGGTGGTATTTATGAAAACAAGGCAGGAAATTAAAGCCAATGCAAAAGAAGCAATGAAGCAGCAATGGGGTACCAGTATTGGTGCAATAGTGCTTCTCTTTGCAGTATCTTTCGTAGTAGGGATTATCATTGGAATTTTTTCACTGAGGGCCCCCATGATAGGTTCGCTTTTAAGTTCCGCAATAAGTATCTTTGTTCTTCTTCCGCTAAGTGTAGGTTTATACGGTGTCTTTGCTAAAATCTACAGAAAAGAACAAACCAGCGCAGGCGAAATTTTCCAAGGGTTTTCTGTCAATTATTTGCGCAAAGTAGGCGGCATGTTATGGATGGGGCTATTTGTTTGGCTATGGACGCTCCTATTGATTATCCCAGGCATTATTAAGGCATTTGCATATTCTATGGTGCCTTATATTCTTGCCGATTGCCCAAATGTTACCGCCAGGGAGGCAATGAAACTTTCCATGCGTATGACAAAAGGCTACAAAGGTCAACTTTTTGTTATGGGTTTAAGTTTTATCGGCTGGCTTTTACTGGGCACACTCACGCTGCACATTCTTACCATTGTTTTCGTAGGGCCATATATGTACACCACCATGGCAGGCTACTACAACGAGTTAAAGAAAAGAGCTATCGAATCCGGCACCATTTCCGCTGCGGAGTTTGGTGAAGAGGTTGGCGCAGTGGTTGAAACAGAATTTGCTAATTAATTGAACTTTTAATTATAATGACGGGAGCCCCCTTGGCTCCTGTTTTTTTGCAACGTTATATGCGACAAATATTGACATAGCAACGGCGTATGGCTATTATTTATGCAAGAGGTGATTCCGTGACATACTTATACATTGACACATACTTTGACCTGAGCACAATGCTTCTTGTAAAGGCACTCCTTGTCATATTTATCGCGATGCTTAACCTGGGGTTTATGATATTGGTCATTTTTGTACAGCGGCGCAATACAGCCGCGACCTGGGCGTGGGTAGTGGCTATTGCGCTTATTCCAATTGGCGGCTTTATCATTTACATGCTTGTTGGGCAAGACAGCCGCAAGCAAAGAGTTTTTTTGGAAAAATCCGAGGATGACGACAAACTGCTTACTGCGTATCAAGGGCATGGTGCAAGCGAAGGTGAAACGACCGGAAATAATCGTGTCACCCTATTTCATAATGGCGTAACAAAGTTCGAATCACTGCTGAAAGATATCGCTGAAGCGAAAACATCCATTTTTGTGCAATACTATATTTTGCGCGGCGATGAAGTAGGCGCGGAACTAATAAACGCCCTTGCCTGCCGTGCCGGTGACGGACTGGAAGTGCGCTTGCTGGTTGACGGCATGGGGTGCCGTGCCACACCAAGGGAAAGCTATCAGCCATTGCTGGACGCCGGCGGCCAATTGGCGTTGTTCCTTCCACCTGCGCCTGTACGCCTCAATTTCCGTAACCATCGTAAAATTGCGGTAATAGACAGCGCCGTCGCATACCTGGGCGGCTCTAATATAGGCAGGGAATACCTTGGCAAAACCAAACGTTTTGGCAATTGGCGCGATACTCATATGCGCATTACAGGCGGCGCGGTTGCGCCTTTAACCCTGCGTTTTATCATGGACTGGAACTTTTCCGCGAAAAAAATGTTAACACGGTCTTTGTTATTTAGGTCTGTAAAGCACCGCCAATTTATTACAAACTTGAAAAATACGACAACTGAAATAGCGATAGACTCTGCCTATTTTAAACCACCCGGCAACCAGGCCGGTGCCAATATATCTATTGTATCCAGCGGGCCGGACACGCAATATCCATACGTATTATACGGTTTTTGCCGCATGGTAATGGAGGCGAAAAAGTCAGTATATATTCAATCGCCCTACTTTGTGCCGGACGAGTCCTTATTTACCGCATTGCGCATAGCGGCGCTTTCCGGTGTAGACGTAAGAATTATGTACCCTGCCAACCCAGACCATCCATTTGTATATTGGGCAGGGTCTTCCTATGTAGGTGAATTAATGTGTACCGGCGTAAAAGGTTACGAATACACAAACGGCTTCATTCACTCCAAAACAATAATGATAGATTCCAAAATATGCTCTGTGGGCACGGCCAATATGGACGTGCGCAGCTTCAAAATTAATTTCGAAACCCAGGCTTTTATAGAAGACGCCGCAATTACGCAGGAATTAGAAGCCGCCTTTATGCGCGATTTGGAAGACTGCCGATGCTTAACTTTAGAAGCATACAACCAACGCAAACGCAGGGTAAAAATAAAAGAGTCGATTTCTCGACTCTTCTCACCGCTGATATAGCAGTTTATTAATTCGGTTTTGGTTCGTTGTCGCTTTCATCACATGTGCAACCTTCTTCGCAGCATGGTTCTTCGAGTTTTTCAAGGGATTCGCTAATGCTACATGCCAAACCATCTAGGGCAGCCGCTGCTTTTTCTAAGGCAGACTGGCTGGCCTTTTTAATTTTAGGCTCTGCGGCTTTGTAAAGCTCTTGCACTTTGCAGCCGGCATCTTTCGCAAATTTGGTTATGTCTTGGCCAAATTGTTGCAGCTTTTCTTCCACGTTGTCACGGGTCTCTTTGCTTACAAGCCTTGAGCCGCCAAGAACCTCCAATAATTTTGCCGCTTCATCCGCTGAAATTTTACCGTTCTCCAGCAATTCTAATACGCGCATTTTTTCACTCATTTTGTGTCATTCCTTCCTATACATTTATATTTTGCTTTATATGGTGTGTAAACATATACGATACTATGCAAAAAAAGTTTGTTTACAAAACAATAGGCCTGCCACAGGGCAAAATAGTACGCGCTTGCCCATATATATCTGAATAAAAAATGACGCCCCTATATTTACGAAATTCCCCTTCGATATCAACATTATAAGCAATAGCTTGTATTCCGCCCATAGGGTCAATAGAAAAAATTCCTGTATCGGGAAGCGTTCCAGCTATAAAGAATAACGTTTCTCCATCTGTTATAACACCAAATACCGGCGCTTGCAAGTACAACTCATGCGCATAGGTTTCCAAATTAAAACGGTACATATACAGGTTGTGGTCGTGGCTTGCATAGTATACATAATCGCCAATAATTGCGTATTTCATGCCATTGTATTTAATGGCGGTCAGCAATTCCTCACCGGTGAGTTCCGGCAATGCAACCATTTCATGGCTTGTATACATTGGTAAATTAACTACACCGGTGCGTAAGCGGTAAATTTCCACTATGCCATACACAAGACCTGCCAAGGCAAGTACAATCACTACTGAAAGCGCAACGGTTACAATTCTTAAAAATTTTCCCTTATTTGCCACGTTCAGCCATCAGCACTTCTATTTCCTGCTCGTTTATGCCAACCATTGCCTCGCCAATGTCCTCGGAAATTTCAGCAATTAGTTTCGCGTCCTTGTAATTTTTCACCGCCTGCACTATGGCCGTTGCCCGCTTCACAGGGTCACCGGATTTGAAAATGCCGGATCCCACAAAAACGCCTTCCGCGCCAAGCTGCATCATTAGAGCGGCATCTGCCGGGGTCGCTACCCCACCGGCGGAAAACATTGGAACGGGAAGCTTGCCATGCTCTGCAACGTATTTTACCAGCTCGTACGGAACGGCAAGCTGCTTTGCCGCCTCGTAAAGCTCGTCCGGGGATTTCACGATTAAGGCACGTATTTCGCCCATCATTTTACGCATATGGCGCACGGCTTGAATTACATCACCCGTACCGGCTTCGCCCTTGGTGCGTATCATCATTGCGCCTTCTTGAATGCGGCGCAAAGCCTCGCCAAGGTCTGTTGCGCCACATACAAACGGCACATCAAATTGGTTTTTGTCCACATGGTATTTATCATCCGCAGGTGAAAGCACTTCGCTTTCGTCTATATAATCTATGCCAATGGCTTGCAGCACCTGCGCTTCCACAAAATGTCCGATGCGGACCTTCGCCATTACGGGAACTTTAGCAACAGCCTGTATGCTTTTTATCATTTTGGGGTCGCTCATGCGGGAAACGCCGCCTACCGCGCGGATATCCGCCGGTATACGTTCCAGCGCCATTACAGCGCACGCGCCTGCCGCTTGGGCGATTTTTGCCTGCTCCGGCGAAGATACATCCATTATTACGCCGCCTTTGAGGGTTTCTGCTAAATTCTTGCTGAACATTTTATTTCCTCCGTATATTTCATTTTCATAATGCAAACCCACGGGCGGCAGGTTGCCGCCCCTACAAGGGCTATGGGATATTTATCGTAGGGGCGGCAACCTGCCGCCCGCAAATTATGATTTTGTTTAGCCAGTAACGTTTTCTTCACTTTCCACAAGCTTCCTATCATCCGGCACAAAGCGGAACACGATTGCAGCCGCAATAAAAATAATCACAATCACACCAATTCCATAATGAGGCTGCCCTGTGACAAGGCCCATTATACCAAACATTGTGGTTCCGATAATTGATGCAAAACGCCCGAAAATATTGTAAAACCCAAAGTATTCATTCGATTTTTCTTTAGGTATAATCCGCCCAAAATACGAGCGGCTAAGCGCTTGTACACCGCCCTGTGCGGTTCCAACCAGCATGGCTAAAACCCAAAACATAGCCGTTAAAAATCGTATATCTCTCTCCGGATTCATAGTCAGGGCAATCAAACAAATAATGCAATAGGTACCTATACCAAAATAAATCATATTTTTTGCACCTATCCGTTCAGACATTTTCCCATAAATAATCGCACATGGGAAAGCGACAAACTGTGTAACCAACAACACAATCATAAGGGTAATCGCATCAATGCCTATCGTTGCACCATAGCTTACGGCCAAACGGATAATTGATCCAAGCCCATCGCTATACAGAAAAAATGCAATCAAGAAAATAAGAATAGGTTTATGCTTGCTTATATCCAAAAACGTAGTCCACACCCTAACAAAACTCTTGCGAACAAACTGCGTTTCCTTATCCACTCCAATGGTTTGCTTTACATTTCTAAACATGGGAATGCCAAAAATAATCCACCAAATCCCTGCAATCCAAAATGAAATGCGGTACGCAGTAACCAAGGACATATCAAGGAAACCCATTTCTACCAATACGACAAAGGGCATACCTAAAATAAATGGTAAAGCCCCGCCAATATAGGCAAATCCAAACCCCAAGGTTGACACCTTGTTCATATTTTCTTTTGGAGAAACGTCTATTAGAAAAGCGTCATAAATTTTATTGGCCCCATTAAAGCCTATGGACGCAACCGCAAAAACTATCAACAGTATAAACCACCATTGTTCCGGGACTATAGCTAAGGCAATCGTTCCTACTATTCCTATGCAAGCAAAAAAGGTGAATATCAGCTTTTTTAGCCCCTTGTAGCCAGAAAGCGTTCCCAAAACCGGTGCCAAAACACCGACAATAATGGTAACAATGGTATTCGCCAAACTCCAATATGAGTTGGCAACCACTCTGGCATCTTCACCGCCGCCCAAAGCCTGGGTGGCGGATTCGAGAAAGTACAGGGAAAAAATAACGGTCATGACAATCATTACAAAACCTTGGCTGGCCCAATCGTACAAAATCCAGCTTTTTTCTTCTTTTGTTAAACCTTTGGTTAAACTTTTTATCATTTGCGAATCCACTCCCTACCCTAATGGTTAGATGTTTTTAGTGAGAAAATGCTTTGCGAATTTGTAACGCAACGTCCGATTTATTTGTAATTATAGAATCCACACCAAGTTTAAGCATGAGCGCGATGTCTTCGGGGGAATCCACTGTCCACACGTTTACTTTAATGCCGTTTTCATGGCAACGTGCAACAGTATCCGGCAAGGCTTTTACTATAAGGTAGTGCGGATTTATTGCAGCGGCCGATACGTGTTTTGCATACACCCAAGGGTCTACCAAGCCCAAGTCGTATAATAATTCGATTTTGGCTTCCGGGTTTAACTGCTTTATCGCCAGCAAGCTATAATGGTTAAAGGACGAGTATGTAACACGCCCTGTCATGCCGTGTTCCTGCGCTAATTGCAGCAGCTTTGCCGGCATTTGAGGATATAGTGCTTCCGTGGTTTTTAACTCCACATTTACTACAAGGGAAGTATCTGCCGCCAGGGCGAAAACCTCTGCCAAAGCCGGTATTTCGCAAGCCGGACAGCCTGAAACATTTTTATTGAAGTTTAACTTTTTCAGGTCTGCCAACTCATGGTCACAAACACGCCCGTGTCCGTTTGAAAGCCTTTCCAACGTGAAATCATGAGTGACTACAACATGTCCGTCTTTGGATAAGTGGACATCCAACTCGAAGCCGTCGGCCTCTTGTTCAACAGCCAGGCGAAACGCCTCCATTGTATTTTCCGGGCGATATGCAGATGCCCCGCGGTGCGCCAGTATTTTCGTTCTCATAAAATATCCTTTCTGTTTACCATATATCGTACAGCAGCCGATATTGTCTTGCGAACATTTTCAAATGTATCTAATTCCATAACCGCTTCCGGTGAAAACCAACCGATGGCATCTGTTTCAGATTCACTCTTGGTAAGCACGCCATCTTCTGCCTTACAAAGATACACCAAATCTATGTGGTTGTGCAACCATGTATGCTCGATATCTTCCAATAAAATAACAAAAGGATGGGGCAATTCTTTACAGTGCGCTTCATTTCCAACGCCCACGCCCTGTGACGCGGAAACGATATGCGCTTTTATGCCTGTTTCTTCGAATATTTCACGCAATACCGCGTCGCATGGTAATTCGTTTTCATCCACATGGCCGCCCGGCGGCAACCACACGCCCAGCTTTTTGTGCTTAATCATAAGTACCTTGCCACCGGAATTGAACACGATACCCGTGGCGGTGAAGTGGTTTTGAACCATAATTACCTCCCAAGATATTTTACTAAAAACAAACATGGGTTATTCTCGTCCCATAACAATGGGAACACTTCCAATGGTTTAAAGCCCATTGCCTCATAAAATTGGCGTGTTTTTTTATAGTACGGGTCGGGGTGGCTTTCTGCTAAAGTTTTAACAGTCAAAAACTCCATACCGTTGGTTTTGCAGTAATTTTCGCAAGCTTCAACCAATTCGCGCCCCACACCTTGGCGATGGCACTGCTCTAATATGCCCATGACATAAATTTCCGCAGTATGCGGGTTGTGAACCAGCAGCGACACAAACCCAATAGGCTGGTGGGTAGATGTTTCCCTACCCACAACGCCGTCAAATGCACAATAAAATGGCCGGTTCATTACCCCTGCCACATAATCTACTATAGATTCCTCTATTCCAAACCAATTTGGCAACTGCCGCAGAATGTTATCGCAAATTGCGGCTTTTTCCTCTGCCGAGGATATCTCTTTGATTGTAAACATTTACATTTCTCCTATCCGCCTATTAGAGTTGTAGCGAAAATAGAGTATGAAAAAGCGTTGGTCAGTTGGTGATATTTTATCACCAACTGGATTTTATTTTCGCATTATCAACTCCTATAAATTTTGTCGTTAAAGTATTTTCCTATTTTCTCCACTTCACCCATAACTCTCTTTATATGCTCGCCATTTTTCGTCCAGGTATCTCGCTGCGGACTTAAATTATCTTCCGTGGTTGCAACAAAAAACTCCGTGGTCTTGGGGAAAACACATTGATAAGACATCAATGCCCGCCTACTATGAAACCCTTTACACACAAGTATAAACTTGTCCAATTTAAAATTCAATTTACGCAGTATTGCCAGCGAAAATTCCGCGTTTTGAAACGTATGTGCCGCTTCGTGGTCGCAAATTATGCTGTCAACGGGAACGCCCAAACTAACCGCAACGGATTTAAGATATTCCGCCTCAGATGAATATTCCGGTATCCGCCAATTTGCGTGCCCACTAAAAAGGATAACCTTTGCCATGCCGTTTATATAAAGCTCCGCAGCTTTTTCCGCCAATTGCGGACGGCTCCCACCGGGAACCAGAATGACTTCGCAAGGTGCGATGCTATTTTCTACAAAAATAAAGTCTGTTATAAAACTTGTGTTATGTATCATTTAGGCAAACTCCTTTTATCAGCTAAAAACCTTCTTCTTCATTAGCAATTAACAATGTCAAGCGATTTTTTTCATGCTGCCCTTCCACAATGGAAACATTATTACAAACCCTTTCAGGGGAAAGGCAATCCGTACAATGCCCTACTGCAACGCACGGAGGATTATACCCTGCTCTTTTTGCATTTAATGGAGCAGCTATATTTTTAGCCCTTTTCATCGCTTCACTATACGTCGCAACTATCTTGTTTTTCCCAACAACAATATAAACCCTGTCCGGCCCATATGCAATTGCAGCTACTCTGTTACCGCTATGGTCAATATTTACAATTTTGCCGTCTACAGACACTGCATTCGCACCAGAAATATAGTAATCCGTTAAAAGCGCGTTTCTTTTCAACTCTTTAACTTCGTCCAGTGTTTTGCCAAGCGTCTTATCAAAAACCACATTACCCCTATCGCAAAGGGCTTTCGTTATTTTCATGCCTTTTAGCGTCTCTGAATTACCAATACCAACCTTAGCATTTTTGGGAATTTCATCTAAAAGATGCTGCTTTATCTCGTCGAAAGAATTAAACCACAGCACCAGTATGTTACGCTTTTCGAAATTGGAAATAAGCCGATTACGGCGATACAATTCATCATTTATAAAGAATAATGGGGCGCCATTTTCTTCAAAGCCATCTTCTCTCATTCCGATTTTAACCATTACCTTGTATGATGCAATATTCTCTTTGTCACAACCGCCATTAACATAAGGAACACCCGCTTCGTCAAATGCATATGAAAGTAACCTTTCAGCACATTGCGTAGCGAACCCTCTATTTCTATATGCTACATCAATCGAATAGAAAATATATAGTTTTCCATCTATTTTCCCATCAAGCCCACACCATCCGATGATTTTATTTTTATCCTTTTCAAATATTGCAAAACACAGATGATATATTTGACCTGCTTTATTTTGCATATGATTATTCTGCATATATTCAATGGCTTTTTCAGCCTCGTCTAAGGGAATAGCCCCATTTTCAAAAGACCACATGCGTGCAACTTCTTCAATATCTTTATACCCAACCGTGCGTAATGTTAAGTCTTTCGTGCGTAATTCCATACTCACATCTCCTTAGCAACGTGCCACAATTTATCAATTTTGCCTCTCACTTCATCAATGATTTGCTCTATGGTCTTATGTCAGTATTACAGCCTTTTTGAATAGTACAATACCAATTCGCCATTTTCAATTTCATGCATTACAAATTTATCATATCCCCAATGTAGGTATATGCCAAGGTTTCGCGTCTCTTTTGCCTCAACGCCTATTGTTGCAAGTTTATATCCCTTATCCTTTGCATACTGCTCCATAGCCTTTACAAGTTTAGATATATGTCCTTTGCCTTCATATCGTTTGTCTATGCGCAATCCATTGATATTTACCGTGGTGATATGATTGGCAAGCTCAAGCCTTCCATTAATCGCACCAGTATTTGAAGAAAATATCAGCGTTCCTTCGCCGATAGGCTCCCCGCCGTGTAGTACCACAAATGTTTTTAATATATTGTTTTTATTTTCTTTTATTACTACGGCTTTCCAAGCAACCCAGCGGTCATCGCCTGCATTATCAGAGATATTTTTGTCCCAGCGCAATTCTAGGTCAAGCAGAGAGGCTTCTCTGTACTTATATTCCGGAGTTCTCATATATCCACGCCCTATTTAGTAATATGTAAAAAAGCTTGTAGCGTTTGACGCTACAAGCTTCTTAATCCTCCCCGACCAGGATTCGAACCAGGGACCTACCGGTTAACAGCCGGTTGCTCTACCGCTGAGCTATCGAGGAATATTGTTAATATACGTGCCAAAAGCCACACCTATTAGTGTAGCCACGCGACATTGAAGACTGAACATAGAGAAGGAAGAAGCAAACGGAAGTTTGCATTAGCAAATCGTTCGAAATTATTGGCGCATTAAACTCGTTTTCTTAGGACAAGCCCTCGGACGATTAGTACGGGTCAGCTAAACATGTTACCATGCTTACACCTCC
>Ga0123355_10004001_pt1 | contig 21334 bp, 8 predicted proteins | sample TergutEmb28metaG_3_FD_89872 | JGI IMG/M metagenome (GOLD analysis project Ga0123355, IMG submission 89872) | Embiratermes neotenicus P1 segment gut microbial communities from Petit-Saut dam, French Guiana - Emb289 P1 | ecosystem: Host-associated > Arthropoda: Insects > Digestive system > Gut ...
CCATCCATCCATCCATCCATCTATCTATCTATCTATCTATCTATCTATCTATCTATCTATCTATCTATCTATCTATCTATCTATCTATCTATCTATCTATCTATCTATCTATCTATCTATCTGTATTGATGTGAGTGTATGTTCTTCACTATGATTTTTTGTTTTATTTTCAGCTACTAAAACGTTCCTATTTATCTGTCCAAGATTTTTCTCTTCGTGTATTAAAATAAGGTAAATCCCTGAAATAATCGAACATACGTATGACTTGTGCAGTTGTTACACCGCAGAAGTCTCAATCTGACGGCTTCAGAGCACGATCAAAGAAACAGAGCACACATGGTACGTATAATTCAAAACTGTCAGCACTGATGTGACATAAATATCCAGAGGAAACACGCATCCAACAAATTGGACGCTATTGCGCAATAATTTTACTAGTCATCGTAAGAAGGACGCACTTTCATAAAAAAATCCTTTCACTTTCTATTTGTATAGTCTCTTCTCTCCTACTACGCATATTTTCTTCGCAACGTCGCTTTGTCTCCTTTCCTCTGTTCCCATTCAACAGTTAGTTCTCTTTGACTACCTTCTGAAGTCGTTAACTCATTGCACAAAATCTCCTTTAAATAGCTTGTAAATGACGTGGTTAAAAGCCTGCCAGCAGTAGAGTGAAACCTCGTCCATTTGTTCATTTATTACTTTTACAAAAGAGGCATAGGAGATCAGCGACCTTCACCCACTGACCCTCTTACATACAGACAACAATAAATATGCACTTGCCTTACTCATGATGAATTAGAAAATTAACAGGTGACTTCCACACGCTCCGCATATAAATGACTGTTTTGGTTCTGAAGTATAAACTGTAGGTTAGGTTCTAAAGCTTTTTATGTCTGCCGCAATGCTCGCATCTGTACAAATGACATGGTTATATTTCCATTTTATTATTTTCTTATTAATCATAAGGTACTCAATGACGAAGTCCATGTTAATAATACTAGCAAAACTACTTAGAGGGTTTAGGTTTTGCAGCGATCTCATCGTCAAGGGTCGAATTATCCGAGAAATTTCCACTCTAGGAAATGAGTGTATTTAGCTGTCTCGAAATGTTGCGAACCGATTAACCATTGACACGGCGTCATATTCCATAAGAAGGAAGACGTAGTATTAACTCGTTAATGACGTTACACTGATCAGAATGAGCAGCACAGAGATCCGAATTCGAGATCTTAACCTATGCAGAACCCCGATCGACAATTAATATATGAAATGAAGACTTGCACAAGTTTAGTTTTCTTTATTGGGGGAAAAAAAACACACACACAAAAGATGAGTGTTCTGACAGGACTGCAGATTGCAATTGAGATTGCAAAGTATTACAAGTATACTGCATAAAGCTCTCAAATAATTTTTGGGTAGCGCTATTATTATTGTTATTATTATTAAAACACTATTATGAATTTGTAATAAGGAGATAGTTCATGTGAGAATGAAGAAGTATTAAACAGAGCAAACGATGACATGAATATCCTACATAAAGGATGGCGCAAAAAGAACGCATGTTTTTGAAATGGGTAGTAGTCGGGAGCGTGAAGGTCTTTCTTTCTATGGGGTTACCTCAAATCAAAAGTCTACGTTCGAAAACCTCGTACAGTCGACGATCTGAAAGTTTCCATTCTCGACGAAATTTTAACTGTGCCACAAGAAATGTTAGTAAATTTGATGCAGAACTTTGATGAGAGGTTCCGGACGTGCGTACGGCAAGAAGGACGCCATCTTTCCAATATAATTTTCCGTAATTGAGTAATCAATGTAAGTAATCAAAACTGCATTTATTACGGGTTATTTTGGTGTTAACATAATTTTTTATATTGAAAATATAAAAGTTACAATTATTTGAAAAATAATGCTTTCTTTTTGCGCCACTATAATAAGCAAATAGAAGGTTAACTGCATTAGTCACTCTTTGCATAAGAACTGCCTTCTAAAACACGTTATTGAAAGAAAGATAGAAAAAGGCCTGAAGTGGTGGAAAGAAGAGGAAGAAGGTACTATAAGCAGCTACTGGACGCTTTTAAGAACCTAGAAAATACTAGAAGTTGAAAGAAGAAACACTAGATGGCATTCTGTGGAGAACTCTCCTTGGAAGAAGCTATGGACAAGTAGTATGGAATGAGCGGCTGAATAAATTGAATGCACTAATGAATAACAGAGTGAGTGAACAAATGAATAAATGAAAGAGACGAAACTTTTCCTGAAAAGCAAAGTTGGTAAAAATTTAAAAAGAAGTTTAGATTTTACTATCTTTTTTCTAGAGTTTTTTTGTTAAAGTAAAACGTAAGTACAATAAGGAATGAACAGAACACGAAGAAATATTAACTTAGAAATATTGTCTCATATTCCCACTTTGTCATCGGAAGGTATTGTTTTTCTTGTTTTACACTGCTGAATGATTCGCTTTACAACAAAAAGATTTACATAATTTACAATTGTAAAGATGCTAGTCTATCTGCACTACGCACACGCAAATTGACATGTAGGCTCGCTCTGTTATATATTGAGGGTCCAAACGAACAACTAAAGGTTGGCAATTCTTGTCCAGACTCCTTAGCAAACAGTACCCTAGACTGTAACAGTAACAGCGTGCCATGAAATTTCCTGTCTGAAAACGAGTTATTAGTCCTAAACCGCTACCCCAGTTCCCTTGACATGATCAATCTTCACAAAAAAAATTTCTAAACTTATATTTTCCTTTCCTGCTGGAGTTGTCATATGGATATCAACAATTTTTGTATAATGCTAAATATTTGGACTTAAAAGCATATCAGATGCAAACAGCGTGTCAGGGTTAATCTTAAGATGCAAGATGGATGGGCGCGAAACGGAAAGCAAAAACTCCGTCATACCAAAGAAGAAAATCTGTCCGTGCAGGGACATTTTCAAAACAAACTCGGTTCAGTTTAATCACCCCCGTAGGACTTGCCTGTAGGCTGTTACATCTTTCATAAAGAAAAAGAATGAACACGACTGAGGTCTTGGAAAATGGAGATAAAGAAAGTGGTTTCTACGTTCCTCCCTTGAGGACTGGCGCTCCTTTTCGAACACCGTAAACAAGTAGAGGGAAAGAGCATGATTCGGCAGTATTCACCAACATCGCGTATTGTTCAGACTGCACGCGGTATACAGAATCGTGAATAAGGAAGGCAGTAAACAGGCCGATACACGGAAAAGCTATTGATGAGAACAGTCTCCGTTCCTATAAGGCTACCGCATTAGGCCTTTAACAGAGCTTGCAAAAGTATTTCACCTCGTAGAAGAAACGAAGGAAGCGAGTTTTGAGTTTCTCACGGCTGCCTTTATGGGGATGCAAGTTTTCTGTAGTAAGACGCTGTGTCGTCGGGTGAAGGTTTTCTAACTTTGCACTAAGGGAGATCGGCAAATCTTATTAAAAAATCCGCAGTATCTGGTTTCTGAGAAATACGGATTGTTAAGAATTGTGAATGAAGTGTAATAATTTATTATTATACGACTGGGGATTTTTAAAGTGTTTTACACGAGATTTACGCCGTCATGTTATATGATGACCTGTTAGTTTGAGGTTTCCCGCCAAACATTTTAGAAGGGTCTGCTCTCTCCCTGTGTGATGTTACGAATTTTTTTTAACAAATCATTCTTTTTAGATTACATTGAAAATTTTACAGAAAACTTTTTCGAAATTTATATAACAAATTACCAATCACCACGGTATTATTTCTCTAACTACTATAATCTCCAATTCCTTAGTAGACATTAACTCATATTACACTTACTTAATTTGTCTCAAAAATGTATACATGTTTTCAAAGAAATATGTTTTTATATCCGTAATTGATGTTTTCCTGAAGATATTATGGTATAAATCAGGACAATAAATTAAAACATTTACGAAACAAAAGCACCTCACTACTTTTCTGATAGGCGTAGTAGGCCTATAATACGTATACATTTCTTCTCTGCATAAGATAAAGTCTTTTACGAAGTTTGTTAGCTTACGAAAAGACGTAAACAAAGAATGATTTACAGTACGAAACTAAATAATCTGTAGATAGGTTATGTGAAATTTAGGTCTGTCAGTGCTTTAAATATGAATATTAAACTCTTCGAGTGAGTGTAACGTCTTATAATTTGCTGGAGTATGACACAGTTTTGCCGGTCCCAGTGGCCGCGCGGTCTAAGGAGTAGTTCTGCGGCCGCTCGCCTGCTGAGATTGTGGGTTCGAATTCCACCGGGGGCATGGGTATTTGTCTGTTGTGAGTGTTGTGTGTTGTCAGGTAGATGTCTCTGCGACGAGCTGATCACTCGTCCAGAGGAGTCCTACCGACTGCGGTGCGTCGTTGATTTTGATCTAGAAACCTCGTGAATGAGGAGGCCCTGGCCCAATGTGGGGCTGTTGCGCCAAAAACAATGACACAGTAGTCCTAGTATACTACCATAAAGTACTAATTTCTTTCGAATCGTTCTTTCCTACCTACTAAATTTCACTTCATCCCATCACAAAAAAAAAAAAACACTCGACTTTTTCACCTAACTAAGTCCCTCAATTCCCACAAGGTTTATATTTCTAATTTAAATATCTCTTTTTATTCCTCACTTAGGCCTGTTATGTTCATGCAGATCTGTGCATGACCTTGCACATTTTAACTTATTTAGTTAAAATTGTGAACACCACAGTCATGTTAATCATCTCGGAATGAACGGGGTCTTGGTTTGCTTGTCAAATATTTAAATTAAACGAAAACACCTAATTCTTAGAGATGACATTTGAACAGTAAAGCGAAAAGGGGCAAAGTTTTTCCAATCAACCCCAGGAAGATATACAGAGAGGGTAGAAATAAAACACTAATATTTCTTAAGTTCTGTGATGAGTGGAAAAATTCAAAACCCAGCCGTTTTACACCCAAAGATAGACCCTATAGTTTCCACTGAATAGGAGACTGGTTTGGTTCTAGTGTCGGTTTAGAGTTTCCGGAAAAGAGAAAAATCACTTCCCTATCCGCTACTCTGTCCCGACTCCTTGATTAGGTCATAGATTTCCAAATAAACCCTGATCACACAAGTGGAATTTCTTGCAAGAAAGATAGTAAATTATTGTATTATTAATGTTTCGGAAATTAACAGATTGTTGACGTAAAAGTTTTGCCCGTTAGAATTTCGAGAGAAAGACTTTACGTACCAAACTTTTCGTCTGTTTTGAATAATTTGGAAGATTCGTGGACTCTCTTTTCTTCCTAGATATCTTTCTATCAAAACTACTTATAATGATGGTCTCATTGTTTTATCGTCTCATTACTGTTATGAGTTAAGACTAGCAGACTACACAGAGCTTTCTGAAAGATCGGAACTAAGCACATAAAACTTTACGTATGGGCCATATTAAAAGCTCTCAAGGTTCAGTTCACAGCAGATATCTTCAGAAAGTGGCCGTGAAAATGATATCTGCTTTGAAAGTCGTTCAGCCGTCTATGGGAAAGTACGGACAAACTCACTTGAGGACAAATCAATTGAACAGTGTAGTTGAGCAATTGACAGTGCATGAGTCAATGGACCCGTGGGCAGTTCTTTCTATGTTCATTCTGCTTGTCTTTTTCAGACCTTGACCACACAGTTAAGCAGATTTAAAATTGATTTATTTTTCGTTAACACAGAACAAACAGGCATGTGAAAAGCTTGAAAATACAGACATGTAGATGGCAGAGGAATAATAAACACATGAGAGAAAGAAGAAGGAATTAAACAGAAGTGAATAACAGGAAGAATGAGGTGGAAAATAAAAAAAGAGAATGAATACTAGTCGATGTAACATGCACGTAATACCAAGAAAATGGAGAGTAGAAATGGGGACGACAAATTTAGCATAAAAAAAAGATCAAAGATTAGGAAAATGATAGAAAAGAGCAAAGGTAGAAGGCTTCCGCTGAAAGATAATAATTTAATGACCAACAAAATTTAGTCACGAACTGAAGCCACACGCCTTCATGTAGACATATTGCCATGCTACTTAAAGATTTGCAGGTAAATATTATGCTCGCTTCGAAAGAGTTACCAAGACATATGCAGTATTGTACGTTGAATTTTTACGTAATTGCCTACAGGATGAACGTGTCAACGACGCTTTTTGTATATCTCTTTTGGAAAGCACTAGCCTTGAATCCGCGTCGGGAACCTTAGATACGTCTAGTTTCTCCAGGTATATTGGCTAGAGTTCACAATAAGAGAACGTTCTATCACACAAGGCATACTGTTTCTAGGTACCGCTGTGTCAAAAGCATAATTTCTTAGCGTCGACTATAGGGTTGTGAATAACAGATTTTGAAATATGTGGAAGTAAATAACCAAGGGATATTAGAATATATTCTCTGAATATATATATTAGAATTACTGAGGAAAACATAATTCCAGTCGAAATAGCAGAGTTCTGGGACTGAGAAAATATCCTGGCCTCACATAACGAAAGAGAATAGCTGACAACACAAGATTATTTTTCTCGGCTTTCGTTCGCATCCCTGTGTTTCATTAATTGCAGTACCCACACTGTATCTTCTTGACAGTTAGGTAATTTTCTTAGCGTGCAGATTTAAAAAACGTACGTAATATTGAACTGTACAACACGAGCACAATTAGGCTTATATAAAGACAGGCTTCACTTGTACACATTCTCTTGAACTTGACTTTAGAGAAGTTGCTGGTGAATGGTTAGGGAAAATATTCGTTTTACGATCTTCCGATTTATCATTGTTTTCCTTAATATTCTAGGCAAATAATGTAATACTGATGCTGACTGTGTGTCTGAATGTTGGCAATGTATATCAGGGTTCCTTTGGCGCTGCTTTGGAACATAGGTTGCCTCCATTTCCGAACCCCGATGGCAAGATTTAGATCGTGAAGAAAGGAGTAGCTTTTTCCTTCGAAACATAGACAACAAGGCCAATTTACAAACAACCACGACCACACAAAATCAAATTCTAAATCACAGTGAAAACTTAAAATTAGTGAATGGTGGGATATATATTTTGTAACATGTTATTCCATTCTGAAGAACCAGATATATTAGGAATCAAGGTACAAAGTAGAGTCGCTATGGCTACACCCTACTAGGGTTTTGTGCGTTCCTAATTTAAATGTACTAAATTTTAAAAGAATGTTTCTTAATTCTTTAAAAACAATTAAATTAAATAACGGACTTACTTATCCATAAAACCAGCGTGAGTAAATAACTGTACTTTGAAGTCTTGTAGGAAAGTAGGTCAAAATAACCAAACAAATAGTACACGCCTGCATGTTCAGACCTGTTTAATGTATTATTACTTTAGGTTATTCAGAAATCCAATTACTCATTTGAGTGATGTGCGCTCTTTTCAGTGGCGACGATTCGTTTGACGTAATGCTTTCAATAGGTGACAAGCTTTGCAGATACTTAACTCTACGTGTTCTGCAATTTTTTAGTACAAGATGCATGTGGATTACTTAAATTAACTGCCAGTATGGCTGACTGAATTTGAGAAGTGGAGTTCTTCTTCTGGAACTGACATTTCCGCAGTAGTTCATATATTTTCTCCCTCACATTGAAAACGACAGTAAATTTTCACACTCATAAGAATCGCTGGACCTTATGCTGTGTCATCTGAACCAGCCGTTTGGAATGCTTGGACAAGCGGCCTAATAGGATCGTAAAAGGAGCCGTGTATAATGTAGCACGTACGGGGAGCACGAGAAATGCAACGAGGATTGTGGCTAAGAACCCCGAAAGGAGGCGGAACGTAGAAGATATTGCAGTACGTGAAATATTAATACTAAAACAAAACCGATACTCGTGTAACGTGAAATTTAGAGTACCTTTTGTGTCTCAGGATGCAAATCTAGTAAGGAGCTGCTGCGAAAAGAGCATTGAGCATTTACGAACATTAATAGAATTCTAATTTTAAAAGTAATGCATGGGTGTACTGATATGTGTGGTGAAAGTTTTAATTATGTCATCATGAATAGTGTCACAAAAATACACAGCACACATTGTTGTATTTATCTTCAGCCTGCCTGATGTTAGAAACAATGCGTTTGCTTGGAAAAATATTAAACAATAATCAGGGGCGGACTAGGTATTGCGGGGCCTGAAACTTATACAATTTTTGGAGCCGTCTTTAAGTAAAAAGATACAAAATTACGAATACAAAGTTAGGTATTAAGTGAATACTTCTTAGGGGCCCTCCCATGGCCTTGGAAGGGACCCGTGCAAGTTAGGAGCCCTGAAACTTGAGCTTAAGCTTCATTAGCTTCAAGGTAAATCCGCCCCTGACAGCAATACAGAAAATTCTTTCTTTTACTTAAAAATTTGTCAACGTTTAAGAAGAACCATGTATAAAAAATAGGAACGAATTGATGTTAATTCCGGATACAAATATGTGAAGAAACTATTTCCTAAATTCCACACCTTAAATTACTAAGATGATGGTAAAAAAAATGTACATTTCACAACTGATGAGACATTCACACATCGGAGTTCTAGGGTTACTGGATAAGGGAACAAATAGTCATTAATTGAACCATCAGAAGAAGTCTGAAGATACTGTCGGTGTTCAAGTCGGAAGACAATCACAAGTGAAGGGTGAAATAGTTCTCGCTGAAGGGGAAGGATGATGGAACTACCCCTTGTGCTCCAAAACGAAGAGAGGGAAAACTTAATGAAGACAACCCTATCTTTGACAAGAAGAGAAAATTGCAACGAAGACGATGAGTTTTGATGTAGACCCTGGTGCAGACAGTGTCGGACTTTGGGACACTGGTATCGGTGTGCTGGTTTCAGTGAACTGAGGACGGCCTATCAGTTCTGGTTTTAAGTCAGTTCCAAAACAATGTCTTAAAATTCTTGGAATTAGGTTTCGGGACGTAATTAAAGCAGAAATTCAAATAATCTTGACTTTAGTGTGAGGTGAATACAGTCCTTCCCAAACGAAGAGAACGGCCTCCTTTCTTCATCATTGTGAATAAGTTTTGATGTTTTGCTAACCGTACATCTCAGTATTATCCTAGTAATTAACCAACTTGGTGCACAAAATCTTGTTTTATAATAAGTTTATTAAATGCCTCTACATGTTTCGAGCACTATGTGCTCATCATCAGGAGGCCAAAACTATATTTACAGTTTTGACCTCCTGATGATGAGCACATAGTGCTCGAAACATGTAGAGGCATTTACTAAACTTATTATAAAACACGATTTTGTACTTCAAGTTGGTTAATTACTAGGATTATTGTGAATAAGTTGTTTAGTATTATGCAGCATGAACCAACGAAATGCACACGTTTCAAATAAATACTTAACAAAAATTTTCAATTTTTGACGTCTTCTACATGTTTCGAGCCTCATGGATTCACTCCCAGGAAGACAGCTGTACACACAGTTTTGTATGGTACGTTTACATGCATTGTGTAAGCTTTCTAGCAGGTGGAACAATGTTCCACCTGCTAGACTGCGTTTACATCTGCCTTCCTGAGGATGAATCCATGAGGTTCGAAACACGCAGAAGACGTAAAAATTGTACAACTTAATTAAAGTATTAATTTGAAAAGTGTGCATTTCATTGGTTCATGTAGCATTATTATACAACAATGCACGATGCAAAACATAAAAAACAAAAAAAAAACATAAATTTGTTTAGCATTGTTTATCCATATATGACTACAGCAAAACTACAACAGCTAGATTTTCTAAATCTATTGCGTTACTCTTCAGACAGAGACAACATTGCCATGTTTCTGTCGTCACTAAATACTCTTCCTTGATAATTAAATCTAAGCGTTCGGGAAACCTATTCGTAATCCTCTCAGCTCTGCGTAACTTTTCACAAAGGAATGGCCCCTCTTCAGAAGATACGTAGAAGAGACGGTCTACAGATGTGTTGAGAATCCACTGCTTTTATAATTTGTGGTTTATTTAACAACACTGGCTGCTGAATATACTGAACAACCAATCCCAAGGAGTAAGCAAAATGATACCTTTCAAATTAAGAGAGAAACATCAAGTTATCACTTAGCCATAATAGAAGTTTGTATCTTCGAAAATTCACAAATAGCTGATATTCTGAGACGAAGTAAGGAAAAGGAAAGACGGAATTGGAAAGTGAAGGTCATAATTTCCTGCAGATTAGGTCAATTAAGTTGGAAGAAATAAAATTATGTAGTTTAATATTGTGTTTATTTACTGGACACAGAGGAGGTAAGAGTGGAAAATTGTGACTTTGAAACTGACAGAAAAATTATTCTTGATGCTGTTAAAAGTAATATATAACTATCAGCTAGAAACAGGCTTCTGTCCAATCTAAATTCTGTTCGGAAGATAATAAAATATATTGAGTAAACGAAGTGAGCAAATTTGCAAAGCTATATAAGCCTAATCTGTCAGTCAAAATTATGTAGAACCGGATCACTAAACAGTATGCAAATTCTACTTGTCCCTCTAAACTTTTTAAGAAAGGCTGATCGTTATAGGCCAGCGTCAATGGTCAATGTCTGAAGTATTATTTAATTAGACTACGTTTAAACGACATTTCCGAGGAACACTGTATTTGGCAAGGTCTTGGTGTTGTTCTATCAGTATTGCAAAATCATATAATATATTGGGTCCGGGTTCAACGACAAATGTTTTCCTTAATCTAAGAAGAAATTTGTTAATAAGGAATTTCTGAGATAAGAATATATTAAAAATAGAAATATCTTGTATATCGATTGTGTCTCGGATAATGGCCAGTATTTTCCATATATTCTTGTGTCTACTCAACAATTAGTGTAAAATTTTAAACATGTTATCTTTTTGAAATTGTCGGTCCTCTTGGACACACAGCCATATAGATTGATTTGGAAATATTTCTTCCTGAAGAGAAAGAAAGGAAATTCCTTAAAAAATTTAACACACATATGTATAAATATGCGTTCTGTAATAATTGTTGAAGACACTAACTTTAGCATCGCCGCTGTGAAAAATTTAAAATTGCCCCATAACATCTTCTACTTGGATAAAAACTGTGAGTAAAAACTGCGTACTCTATCCCACGTTTCAACATCGAACAATCCTATTCTGAAATGTATTTTTGTCGAAAGGTAGAAGAAAAGGGAAGAAAATCTTTTCTACCAAAGGTTTTCGCTTCGTTTTCAGTTCTAACATTGAGTGAGGAGATAGGAAAATCGATTGCGTTCCTGTTACGGGGACGTTAGAACGACCGTCACTGTCATGTGTGTGAGTGTTGGCCAAGGTGCGGGTTGAATGCAGTGATGGATTTTCAAAGACATATCCGGCACCTAACTATACATTCAGCTGCATGTTACAAAACTTTAGGATCTGGTGGCGATGCGAGAAGAATTAAAAATATATACCTCGAAATCTCTAATGACATTTGGTTTTAAATTTTAACTGTTGTCAAAGATGGAAATGTTTCAAAATTTTAATGACTTGCAATTGCATTCATAAAAGCACGGTGTAACAAGGCCACCAGAATGTGGAGATTTAAAGGTTCGTACACTACACGACACCAGCGTGGAATGATTAAAACGTCTGTTAGTGAACATACAGAGAGGAAATTTGGGAACCCAGAAAGTTACCGTCTATTACCTATTTCTTCAGGTATGATGTGTGACGTCTCTCTTCTCCAGCAGTCTTCGATCAAAGGCGACAAAATCAGCTACGAACTTTTCGAAACTTCGGAAATCTATTACAATGCGAAGCGGTTTTTTTACCCAAAAGAGAGGGAACTTCAGCTTCGTTGTTACGGTACCTGAAAGCTCACAAAGACGACGAATTTTATGAAATGCTATTGAAATTCCTCTGAATTCAAAAGATGTTTTAAGTTCCTACTTCAAGATTAGCTTCTTTCCCGTATTAGACAGAAAAAAGACATACGAAATCGTCACGATCTTTGTGTGTGTCTGTTTTCGTTGCCTCTCATTGAGCCTTTGAACACTCTGACAGACCTTCACGTAAGAGTCGTACTAAAAACAACATGGCCGAGAAGAGAACTTGTGAGACCACAGCACCACCAGAATCGAGCAATGAAACAAAGTTTCTTGATTCTGAAGATGAAGGCAGCACAATCCTTCAAAGTTAGCGTCTTCCGTACGGTCACTATGCTACGGACAGATGAAAAGAATTTCAACTCCTAACAGAAGCAAGACATTCTTTCTTGTTGCCAAAGATGCCTTATGATTGGCTGTATTTCCCACCCAGGGTCCAGTTTAATGTGTACTGAATATATTCCACAGCTTAAAATGGCAGTGACATGATGCCCAACACTCAACTCCCTCTCGTACTGAAGTGAAGAATGGGTTCAGATATGAATTCTAATCTCTAATGCCCGCTTAGAGCGAAGAGAAACAACTTTACACTTCTCTTGTCGATCTTTATTAATATTCGCAATTATACTTCAAAAGAAAAAAGTCTGATATAAGAAGATTATAAATTTTATGGTGAATGGCGAACTGTTGTGAAGGCCGTAGAGCAATTTCTGGTTCCATAAAATTTGGATTTCTTGGTTATCATTGGAACTATCAACTTTTCGTAAAGGACTCCGATACAAGGAGCTAATTAAGTGAATTGTTATTTAATTTGTTTAACTCAAAATACTCCCGTCCGAATTACATATTAGGTACACGTTTAGGGACGCCGGTTGTGGGAAAATCTTGTACAGTGGTAGCACAGCGAAACATTTAAATTTGTTAAAGAAAGAAGGAGAATAATAAGGGATTTTCGTGTTGTGTAAGGGTACGTTGTTGAGAATGCGCTTGACTATAGTCAGGCGCATTCTCAACCACGCACCCTTGTACAACACGACATGCTGCCACAGCACCTTATTAATATAAAGGAATTAATTAATGAGTGTTTTAAAATGACTTTAGCAAGGAACAACGTAGCTCCCTGAGGATGACCTTAGGATCGAAACATGTTGGAGCGATTTTAAGTGTTTTAATGTGAAATTTTATGTAAGTGCATTAGTTGGTGTGATAATTAAAGTGATTCTACAAAATGCACGGTGCAACAATAAAGATAAATAACACAAAATTTAATAGCGAAGTAGGTAAATTTCCAGACAACCAGTTAGTCACTCTGAAGGTCTGTGTATTGTCTACAGAATTTTGTGTCACTTTCGAATATAAGAGTGCAATATAATTCTTCAAAAATGTATTATATAACAAACCAAGATATATTACCTTTGGCTTAACTGACTTGGATTTTAATAAGTTTTTTTCTTTTCCTATCGCGATAACTTACTTCGACTTGTAAGTTTCTCTACACCCCATATGACTAATGTTTTGGTGTTATCAAGCATGGAAAATTAATGGTTACCTGCAATTTTCCAGCTGTGGGATGGCCTACAAAATATTTTTAAGTGATAACTTCCTTGAGACTCTGACAAAGTAAGGTTTTCTTGAATACTGAAAACGGAATTAATTCTATGGAAGATACACCGTTTTGAGAAGTTGAGATTTGCTCAGGTGTTCAAAACATTTCACGTTCTACGAAACCTGAGGTTAATCCTAGTGTTTACGGGAGATTACAAACAGACACTATTCTGATAGAATTTATATCTTGTCCATTTTTTTAAAAATTAGGTGCGTTTTATAATTTGCCTTCAATCATTGCTTAGGTTTTCCAGGAAGTCTCTTACATTCATATTTTGGAATCAAAATTGTTATGCCATTAATCGTTTTCCCTTGCGTGCTACATATAAAATGTCACCTCATCCTTCTTGAACTTTAACACTTTATTTATTTAATTCTTACTCTGATTCAGAAATTATAAACGTAGTCAAAACTTTTAAGAAGACTCTTTAATTATTAAGAAAATATTCTAGAAATTAATACATATATTCCTTCTTATCTTCCTGTGTAAAAGCTGCATTTCGATACATGTGTTGAAACGGTCCAAATTTTCCAATCTTGTACTTAAATTGTAGCAATATGTTATTAGTTTGGTCTAGAGCCGTTCTGTTCAGACCAGTTCCTTTTCTATAAGCTATTCGTCAGTTCTGAGTCCTCAATTTTTTCGAATAATTTGTTCGATACTATTCTTAACCCCACTAGAGGACATATTACGGTTGATGACGTCTCAGAACACTCTAGTCTCAAGCCTTTTACAAAGAGAAGTTCAAGAGAAGGATCAAAAGAAGGTGCCAGAGAACAGAGTTTCAAGAGTAGATAAATGAAATACGAGTAGGAGACACAGGTGAAATTATAGTGGTAGTTTAATTACATTGGAAACTAATTTTAACTCCAACGAAACGTAATATTCTTCCTTTATTTCAATATAAACCAAAAGGCGAGTTTACTTAATTGGTAACAATTTTTGTAAAATTCATCCCTTTGTGATTTGTCATTAAAATTGACACACGTGCTGCCGTCAATCACAGAAGTTTTATTGGTCTTGTCAACAGAGGCTACATGATTTCAAACCTCAAAATAAAAATTGAGTTTTAATGTCATGTATTTTAGTGTATGAGGATAGTCAGTAAGATCGAAACATGCAGCGTGTATTGACAAGAACAATAAAACTTCTTTTGCCTGACGACAGCACATATATCAGTTTTAATTAAGCGGTAATATTTTTTATTTCTATTTCGTGGTTGCCCTTTTCGAATTTCGACCAGGACACTGACAACACTGACTGATGTTTAAAGGAATTTTTTCAGTCCAACACGAAGGGTCTTGAGTATATCTATCGCAAGTGATGCAAGAAATACTTCCAAATATTTTTCAATTCATTACTCAAAATCAACCTACTATTTTATTCTGTAACACATTGACCTCTTCTGGAACACTTATGACCTTGTTAAATGAATTGCCAATTTACCATAAAACAACTTATGTGAGCAAAAGCCTGAAGCAGTCCCTGTATGCCTAAAATCAATTCACCAGTTTTTTAATACAAAAACTAATTTCTTACAGATAGAAGTACAGCTGAAAAGGGCCTATATCCCTATTATACTCTGTTTTATCTTGAGCAAAGAGTAAGATAAAATAATAGCCAGTTCACTCTGCAGTGTCTATGTCTGTAAGTATTGTATAGAAAAATGGAATGGATTAGCTGTTGACGAAGATTTATGGAAGGAATGAAGAAATAAACAGACGCCGCCATTGCCAGGAAACAAACCCCGGTCTTATAGCCTGCAGCCACTCGTATTTATCGTTTTGTGTACGGCTATGTTCATATTTACCGCCACAGTAACCTATAATGTGTAATTCATTTATTCACAATATGACCTCAATGGCTTGAAACTCAGACTGCAGAAACTCTTGAAAGGATAGTGATCTGCTCTCTACTGAACGTCAGCGACACTATTTTAGCTATTTATAATTCTAGATATTTAAAAAAATATATAAAAAATAAATTTTCGGTGTTAAAAATTTTTGTTGGTTATGTCTAAACCCATGTCAATGACGTGGATCTTGGTAATGTACAAAAAACAAGCCCCCAAAAGCTTCTTCGGCAAAATTTGGTCTGCATGCGAGCAAAATTAAAGTCAATACACAGAATAAAGAATTAATAAGTATATCTAAAATTATGCACATAATTTTGTCAATATATTTTCTGCGTATCGTGTGCCATAAAATATATTAATAATAATGGGAAAAATGTATACAAAATACAGTTCACAACACCGGCTATTTTGTCGTCATTATATCCTCTTCTTACAAAGTGAATTATTACGTAAGTTCTATACATGTCTCCATAAATAAACAGCTAAAAATTTTTCGAAGTTTCTTTGGTGTTTTATTTTGTTATTTTTGGTGGTACAGTTAAAACACTTATTCTCATTTCATATATTTTGGCGGACAAAACAGCACTGTGTTGTGCGTAACACGTTGTCCGCGAGCTGCTGGCTGAGCGGGCATAATGAAACGCCACTAGAGGCAAATATACTTCCAGATATTTTCATTCAAACCCTTATCCAGCTAACGTGGAGAATATGGTGAGTTCCTAGTAATGCCAGCAAATGGAAGAAGGGATTTAATTCGGCGTTTAAAGGGTTAATATAAAAGACACTCATTTGTTAATTGTGCAATAATATGATTTGGAAACCTCAATATTACATTTTATGAAGATGTGAAATGTCGGGTCTGAAACAAATGGAAAATTTTAGACAGATGTGAAGTAAATTCAATTTTAGAGGCTTAGTTCCTATAAAGATAATTAACAAATTATTTAAATTTCTTGGGCACTGTGAAGTAATGATGCTGTTAATAGGCCTAAACTCTCTTCCCTTCTTCCCTTATAGACTACCAAGGAAAAGACAAGTGACATTGTACAGATCCGCCACTGTCCTGTGTGTCTCAAAAAGAGGAAAAGGGTGAGCGTTGAGTGGGGGGGTGGATGGACGCAGAGGTTGGGGATTTGAAGACGGAATGGTGTGAGGGAGGAAAAGGAGAGAAAATTGAGCGTCGCACGCGGATTGTGATTGATTGTGTTCCGTCTCCGGAAACAGCGGCAGGGGTACAGGCAAAGAACGGAGGGTGAGGCATAGAGAAAGGGAATCATGCCACCCAATAGGATATACAAAATCCAACCTAAAATATACAGGCCTAGACCAAACATGTCATACGTAAATTTATTAAACTACTTGCAAGTAATATAAAATGCTTTTGCCGATGAGAGATGTTGCCCTGTCCAGTTTGTAATAGTTCAGTTTTTTATTGCACAGATGTCTACTGGGGGCTCATCCCTAGGGCGAAAAGTGACCGGTGTATGAAGCTGAGTTCACAGTTTTCCTTAGTATCGAGGGGCTGGACCTAAATTTCCAGCCTCCCATATAACTTCATAGCAAGCGTAGGGTCAACTCTGCCTTTAGCGACACACACGTACTTAGAAACGTATAAACTTTTTTTGACACGTAGATGTACTAAGGTAAATAACTGGCCTTTAAATGAATTGCTTATTTCGAAGAGATACGTTGTAGCATTTTGTGAAATTTTGTATTTCTTCCATCATAGCGCTCTCTTGGCATTTCATGCTCTCACCACTTTTGAAAAGGTTACTTTTGACGCCTGTTCCATCTATAAAAATTGTGACCCTACCGTTTATTTCTGAAAGACCACAAGCACGACCTCTACGTGAGATGTATCGAAATAACTGATTCAATTATTTTTTAAATCAATGTGCTCAACTAATCATGTTCAGCTCGTAATATTGAAGCTTCAATATTTTCCTACCAAAATCCTAAATTGAATACAGCTTTTTTAATAAGCTGGTTTAAAGATACGCTGAAATTTATGTGGAGGCAACTAAAAAGAATTATGCAACTTTTTTTTTTCAATAATGAAATATTATTAAAATTTATGAGAAAAAGTACATTAAAAAACTTAAATTAACATCTTTTAAAATAAAATTAAGAGAAAATCGAAGTGATTATGAATAGTTTGTGCGCAATATAAAGCTGGAAATAAATTATAAATAATTGACACATCTCAGAAATATAATTTTACAAATGTTTTAAATGTTTTCTAAGTGTGTGAGACCTTCACTTGAAGTAGGCTAACACTTCCTTTTCCAAGAAATTGCGTTTAACCACAACAAAAAATCCGTTACAAATTATAACCGGAAACAAAGGCGAAAAAAACACAGATTAATATATAAATAATGTATAAACTATGTAAAACTGCGAACGAAGTTACATACGAAAGAAAGAGACATTTCTGCCTTCAATATTAGAAATTTTACAAACTTCATTAAAATTAGGTGAATGATACAGCTCTTGTCAGCAAAGTCTGTGTGTCAATTACTACTTTCTCCTATAAATAAACAACTACCTTCATGGATCTGAGTATTTCTTAGAAACTTGATAAACTTTTAACAGTTTAAGAAATTCAACGTATTTTACAAAATCTGAAGATTAATCGTTGTGTTCCTGAGAACACGGTATGAGAGGGCTAATGTCTGTTCTTATTTTTCCCCCCAGGTAATAGCATTACTATTGCCCTTTACACGAGTAAGTTTAGCATGTCTTTTTTTTTTAATTTCCCGACTTATACTCCTGTTTGGTGAGGTAAATTCAGTCAAAAACACAACTATAAATATATGGCTAAATGTTGGTGTTTATTAGCAATGGAAAAAACTAAATGTTTCGGCCTATAGCGACCATTGTTTTTGACAACTTTCTTGTTAAAAGAGTTTTATATAATATGCGCAAACAAAAGCACGTAAAATGATGATGAGATCTCAACATCACCACTCGGTTTAGGCATATTATATAAAACTCTTTTAAAAAGAAAGTTGTCAAAACCTGAAGATGGTAGCCATAGGCCGAAACATACAGTTTTTCCATTGCTAATAAACACCATCATTTAGCCATATATTTATAGTTGTGTTTTTGACTGAATTTACCTCACCATGTAGTTTAAACACAACGGGAATAGCACACCTCAGAATTATAATCCTGTTGCCTGCTTGTCTCCACTATTCGCTTTATGACATAATTTATTTCATTACTCTATAGACAGACCTTTACGTTATAAAGAACGGTATAAATTACAAAGCTCAAAATTGTGTACTTATCTGCACTGTACTGAGCCGTGTTTTCTAAGCTCCCCATATTAAATGTTATAACCCTCTATCAAAGATCTTACTGTAGGGCGAAACTTCAAATTATAAACTTCCAGCAATGGCATTCAAACAGCTATTTCCGAACTGACACAATTATTACAATTATCTGTATCGTATAGATTTAAAAAGAACTCCCTACTTGCAGGCGAGATTTTTTGGCGGATTAATAAACATCAATTTTCAAGCAGTTTATATTAAGAAGTCACAATTTCTACTGTGTCATCCCTGTTGTGTTTGTAGAATACATAATGAACGAAATACAACCTGTCAATGCACAAATTTAATCTTCAAGATTCTGATAACAGCTACATGTTTCGGCTAAGTAAAGACGCCATTATCAGGTTGTAATTTTCAGAAATGTAAAAAAAAGTTGTACTGTAGGCTACAATTATATAATTATCTTTTTCACATTTCTGATAATTACAGCCTGATGATGGTTACTTTGCGTAGCCTGTACATGTAGCTGTTATCATAATGGTTACGATAAATTTTTTGCATTGACGGGTTATATTTATTTCTTTATGTAAATAAAAGTTATGGTTCTATTTTGTTAAAATCTCTTTCAGTCATTCTTACTTCCTCATTAGGCTTATGTTTAAAATATTTATTTAGAGAAACAAGTGATTAGACACATTTACAGTCTCTATGTAGAAGAACCAAGTATATTATGTTACTTTAACTTAATGGGATACAAGTTTAGTATATTTTTTTTTTTTGAGTCTTATGAGGAGATCTAACTTTACAAATCAAGTATAAGAATTATTTTGAATTTTATAACTGTAATGAAATTGGAAACAAGATTGTTGTAAAGGCTCTGGACCCTTTCACATAATGGTGACAAGCATCTAATAACTTCGTCATGTGTCTCTGTTCTCTCTCTCTCTCGCGCGCGCCTCTCTCTCTCTCTCTCTCTCTCTCCGCATGTATCAGCGCGACTCTCAATAAATTTATTTTCGTGAATTTTGTGAGTGTTTTTACGAAAGTCTGTCAGTAAACTCCAAATTTGGTCAAAATCTGATAATAATATCGGATATTTTACACGAAGACCTTAAGTGCGATTATAGTGTTAAGAATAGAAAGAAAAGTTTTGTAGCCCGACAGCTGTGCAACAGGAACCCATTTTTGCGTTTCTGTGGCAGCACTTTCCTGTGTATTTCTAAGAGCTAAGTACATGTCAATAATAGACAGGAAACACATTGTTGCTTTTCCAACACAGCAACAGTTGATCGAACTCGCTAGAATATTACGTTACACATAAACTATTTCTTTTCGCAAAGACTTCGTGATGGCTAATAAATTTTCGGTCGGGCAAGTACAACCTGAATAGTTTTCCACGTTATGTCTTTACTGTTAGAATTATCACTTACTTTGAAACCAAATTGTGAATGTTGAATTGTGAGACGAACATCCAGCTCATAGGGCACAAAATTTTGCTCTACTTTTGGGGAATTCTACAGACTTTGAGGGTTGCAACATTGATGATGATGATGATTAGAATGATGCCGTTATAGGAGGAATTCTGCCGCACATCTTGGAACAACCATCCAACCCTCCTCTAGCTTTGCTTGACAGACAGCTCTCTTCAGGGGTGGGTTTTGGAGGAGAGAGAGACAGGGTAGGTGAGTGGGGGATGAAGGGTAACAGAGGGATGAAGAAAGGGACGGATTGCAGGATTCATGTGAGCGAAAGAGAGAGACAGAGAGAGGATAGAAAGAGAAGTGTGTCAGTTAAGCGGACAACCGTAGCAAAAGAGAGAAGGAGGGAGAGAGAGGTTATATACCAGTTTGTCGTGATGTGTGAGCGAGCATGTGAGAGTGAGAAAACAGTGTAAAGTGACGAGCTGTATGGCCATGGCCAAAGAGACTAGTTAGGTGGTTCGTATGTGTTGTATCAGTCAAACCTCAACAGGAACCGCGGGCAGTTTTCACAGTGTGCTGGACGTCTCTTGACGTGCCTAGTGTCTGGTTTGTACTGTCCTCACTGCGTGTTGGAATCTCTTCGCTTCCACCTGTTATTTAACGCATCATGACAGTGATTTTTTTAAAGCAAAATATACTCTTCAGCATCAAATACGATCCGTGATATTGTGTGTCACATGTGTTTCGTAATGCATTAAACAAAAATCTCAAGTAATAGCTAAAATAAGAGAAAAGAAGACTTAGAATTTGTATGTTAAAATGGCGGAGGTATTTTAAAAGCATTTATTAACCAAAAAAAAAACTGATGCTGATTTAGTTGTAAGTAAGACCGTAACTTTTGTGATGTAAAATTCTTGGAAAACTAAGGGTGATATTCCTCATTAGGCACAACAAAATACAGATTACTAAGTATCGAATAGTAAAGATATGCCATAATGGACATATTTCAGTGTTTATGTGTATAAGCATTATTGTTTTGTTTTAAGTGAAGTGAAGTGTGATTTTCGGAGAGGAACAGATGAATAAACTGGACTTTTAATTCACAGCGAATATGCTACGTATCGATAGTCATTCAGTTAAGGCCATCAGTTTCTTCTGTTTCAAAACTTGTCGTGTCATTAAAACACGCCCCGCATGATAGGAGTCAACAAAGACAACGTGTTACGTGTTAACGTAGGAAAAGATGGTACATGATTCTGTTACGGCATATGTATTCCGACTAAAACAGTGGGTAGTTAAAACTTGCGCAGTTTGAAGTCACCAACACCAACACCACCACCACCACCACCACCACCACCAC
>Ga0123355_10004002_pt1 | contig 21329 bp, 16 predicted proteins | sample TergutEmb28metaG_3_FD_89872 | JGI IMG/M metagenome (GOLD analysis project Ga0123355, IMG submission 89872) | Embiratermes neotenicus P1 segment gut microbial communities from Petit-Saut dam, French Guiana - Emb289 P1 | ecosystem: Host-associated > Arthropoda: Insects > Digestive system > Gut ...
GACCTTTAACTTTTCATGCCAGGGGCTAGGGGCTGCATCTCTCCCTTCCTGTTCCCACCCCGAAGTAGTTTGACCGCCGCTTGTGCGTCAGGCCCGGGAACTGCCTCAGGCGCTCATGCGCGTCTGAGCCGGTTCGCCCCAAACTTCCTGGGCTGTTTCGGCAACCAGGCGCAGCTTGGCTTGCTGATCCGCCACAGTTATCAGGTTCCCCTCAATCGTCGAGGCAAAGCCACATTGTGGACTGAGCGCCAGCCGCTCCAACGGAATGAACCGGGAGGCCTGCTGGATGCGCTGTTTCAGTTCGTCCTTGCTCTCCAGACTCGGCTTCTTGGAACTGACCAGGCCTAAGACGACCGTACGATCTTCCGGAACCTGGCGCAAAGGTTCGAAGCCGCCCGAGCGCTCATCGTCATATTCCAGCAGGAAGCGGTGAAAGCGTGTCCTCTGAAACACCCTCGCAATCGGCCCGTAATCGCCTGAAGCATAGAACTTGCTTTGATTGTTGCCGCGGCAAAGGTGCAGGCCGAAAATTACTCCGGGATGATTGCCGATGACCGCATTATCCATTTCCGTGGATAGGTCGAGCAGACGGTCGGGATCATTGCCGCGCTGGCGGTATCCCTCTCGCAACTGGGGATCCAGCAAAGCCGCGTATTGCGGTGAGTCAACTTGAATATAGGTGCATCCGAGCCGAATTAACTCTTCTACCTCATCCCGCAAAATATCCACCAGGTCGCTGAGATAAGCGTCAATCTTGGGATACGCGGCCGATGACTTTTTGCTGTCGTAATAAGCGGCGGCTTGCTGCGCGCTGATCATTGTGGTTTTTGCGGGATGACTGGTACGGGCCCGCAGGTAGGTGAACTCTTCCGCGCACAACGGACGTCTCCGGCGGAGTTTCGAGACCACAACCGGCCGTGGCATCACCATCTCGTTGCCCTGCTCATTGCGAAATGGGATGGCCCAGCCCCCAAATTTGTCGAAGCCCTCGACTGCGTCAATCAGGTGCCCAAAGAACGCGTAGCGGCGCATCTCGCCGTCGGTGAGCACGGCCAGCCCCGCGGCCTTCTGCAACTCGATGGCTTCCTCAACCGCCCGATCCTCCAGGGCCTTGAATTCCGGGTGGCTGATCTGTCCCTTGTCATGACGTTCGCGCGCCTCCTTCAAATAGGAAGGGCGCAACAGACTTCCGACCACATCGCTTGGATACACGAGATCCTCCTTTTCAACGACTTTCCGGAAGCAGGTCCTGATTGCGGCGAAAAATTACGTACGAGCGGATTGCGCCTGCATCCTCACGAGAGAGTTCCTCGGAGAAAGCAACCATTCCTTGTGATTCGAAATCGCCCCGCAGCACGATCTCGAACCAGCTGTTATCCGATAGCGCGCTGCTGCGCCGCAAATCTGGCAGCACACCTCCGCTGACGGCGACATCACCATGACATCCGGCACAATAGCTTTGAAAAAGCTGTTCGCCTTTGCGGATCGTTCGAGGGGTTGCCGGATTGGGCAGCGCTGTCAACTGTAGCTGTTCCCCAGCTTGCATGGGGGGGAGGTTCGCTTTCCCTCCCAGCCTGAAGACCAGCATGCGGCTGATGTTGCGGACTCGCCCTGAGGCGAAAGAAACCTCACCCGCGACCAGCGGAAATACGCCACCCCAGCCGGCAAGAACCGCGACATACTGTTCGCCGCTAACCTCGTAGCTCACTGGACCGGCCATGACTCCGGTCTGCGCCGGAAATGACCACAGCTTCCCGCCATTGTTGGCGCGATAGGCTTCGAAGTTTCCGCTCGCGGTTCCTTCAAACACCAGGTTTCCGGCAGTCGTAAGCGTCCCGCCGTTCCAGGGACCGGCCCGTTCAATCGTCCAGGCAGCCTTTTGCTGGGCTGGATCCCAAGCCACTAATTTTCCTTTCACTGACCGAAGGATTGCCTTCTTCACCTTGGAATCCTGGGGAAGACCTGCCGCCACAACATCGATTCCATAGTTGGGCGCAAGCTTCTTTGCTTCGAAGCTTTCGGGCAGCTTGTATTTGAAGCCGGCATCATTGACCGGAATGTAGGTAAGACGGGTGAGGGGACTGTACGACATCGGTTGCCAACTGTGCGCGCCGATGGGGCCGGGCACGATGGGGGCGGGGTCGCCACCCAGATATCTGGACAGGGCGTTTTCCATCGGGCGGCCAGTTCCCAGATCCACTCCATTGGCCCAGTTCACAAACGTGTAAGGTTTGGCGGAGATCAGCGCGCCAGTTGCGCGGTCGAGGACGTAGAAGAAACCATTCTTAGGAGCTTGCAGCAAGACTTTACGAGCACGTCCGTCAATGACGAGCTCGGCGAGGATGATGTCTTCGTCGGCGTCGAAGTCCCAGGCGTCGGCGGGGTCTTCCTGATAATGCCAAACGTACTCCCCCGTATCCGGTTTGAGTGCAACAATCGAGCACGTGAGCAAATTGTCGCCGCCCTTGGGACTGCGAAACTTCGCGCTCCACGGCGTACCGTTTCCCGTGCCGATGTAGAGTTGATCGAGCTCCGGGTCATAGGTGATCGTGTTCCACACTGTGCCGCCACCGCCAAGCTTCCACCAGTCACCACTCCAGGTCTTGGCAGCTTTTACGAGAATCGGACTTTCAACCGGCTTCGAGGGGTCGCCGGGCACTGTATAAAAGCGCCAGACCAATTTTCCGGTTTCGCTGTCATACGCGGAAACATAGCCGCGAACTCCGAACTCCCCGCCACCGTTGCCGATGATTACTTTGTCCTTGGCTGCACGTGGAGCTCCGGTAATGGTGTAGCGGAAACTGGGATCGATGGTGAGCGTTTCCCAAATGCGACGGCCAGTGGCCGCATCGAGGGCGATCAAACGTCCATCGAGCGTTCCGACAAAAATCTTCCCATTCCATACCGCAACTCCCCGGTTCACTACATCACAACATGCGTTGACCGCCCAGTTGCCGGGGACCTTGGGATCATAGGACCACAGCAGTTTCCCGGTGGCGGCATGCAGCGCGAAGACCCTGCTCCAGGCGCTGGTAAAGTACATGACCCCGTCAACGACGATGGGAGTTGCTTCCTGGCCGCGGTTTGTGTCCAGGTCGTAATACCAGGCCAATCCGAGTTGTGAGACATTTTGATCGTTAATCTGATGCAACGGACTGAAGCGCTGCTCGCCGTAAGTGCGGCCATACGTCATCCAGTTTCCCGGCTCGCGATCGGCGTTGATGATCCGAGATTCGTTCACGTCCCCGGGTTTGTCGGGCATCTTGGAAGCAACTCTGGTTGTCTTGCACGCCGCCGAAGTCACGGCAAGAAGAAGTGTGACTGCAAGAAATTCAAGGGCAGGGCCCAGCTTCGATTTCCTTTCGGCAAGTGGCATGAGCTAGACAGACCTGCAAATCAAACGTCAAAAAAGACAGTTTCCTGATCTCCCTGAAGTCGAATATCGAACGACCAATATCCGGGTCGGTCGAGATCGGGCCGGGCCAGAAGCGTTTCACGCCTCTCAGGCGGAACCAGACGCAGCACAGGATCCTCGTCGTTCGTGGCATCTCCGGCGAAGTAAAGCCTTGTGTAGAGCGGCTTGAGCATTCCGCGGGCAAAGACGGCGATGCTAAGGTGCGGCCCCTGCGCAGTACCCTGAGCAACACGTCCGGGCTTAATCGTTTCCAGCATGCAAGTGCCATCTTCCGCGGTGGCGACGCGGCCAAAGCCCATCCATCCGGGATCGAGCTTTTTGGGCTGCACGTCCTCGGGATGGTTGTACTTCCCGTTCGAGTCGGCCTGCCAGATTTCTAGCATGGCGTCGTCCACCGGCACTCCGTCGCCATCCAGCACGCGAAACCTGATCCAAATCTGGTTCCCGTGGTCCTGGGGACTGGCGAGGCAACGGATGCAGTGCTCGTCCGTGGTCAGTTCGATCGCGAAAAATGGACCGACGGTCTGCGAGGCCGTCGGCACCAGGTCTGTGTCAGGTTTCAAAAGGCGTGGCCTCCGGACCGCGCAGCACGACATCGAACTTGAAACCCTTCGCCCATTGCGGCTGCGTGGTGTCGAGATCGAACTTCGAGATCAGCCGCTGTCTTGCTCGTTCATCCGGTATGGATTGGTAGATGGGGTCGTAGGCAAACAGTGGATCGGCGGGAAAATACATTTGCGTGACCAGTCGCGTGATAAATGCGTTCCCAAAGACAGAAAAGTGAATGTGAGCCGGCCGCCACGCGTTGTAATGATTGAACCAGGGATATGCGCCGGGCTTGATGGTGATGAACCGGTACGCGCCATGTTCATCCGTCAGGGTTCGACCCGCACCACTAAAGTTAGGATCGAGCGGGGCGGGATGCTGGTCCTTCCTATGCCTGTATCTTCCGGCGGCGTTCGCCTGCCAAATCTCTATGAGCGCGTTGCGGATGGGCCGCCCGCTGCTGTCGAGCACGCGGCCGCTTACGATAATGCGCTCACCGATTGGCTCGCCTGGATGCTGGCAGGTAAGATCGTTATCGTTTTCACCAATCCTGTCATGCCCAAAAACTGGTCCGGTAATTTCCGAAAGGGTATGTGGCAGCACAATCAGGGGCTTTAGTGGCGCGCGTTTAATGGTGGCACGATAAGGTTCGTACAAGGACGGCGGCTGACTGCCCTGGGGCGGCCGTGCATAGGGCTTGCTGGATGCCGCTGTGCTTAGAGAATTCACGCAACTCCTTCTGCCCAAATGGGCGCCGTGCACGCCAAGCTATCTCGTCTGCGGTTCAGCTGACTCCCGCCCAGCATCAAAGTCGCGCGCACAGCGACTTGGTCTCCGTGTACAAGTCCAGCGCCGGTTTGCCCCACTCGCGGCCCCAACCCGACTGCTTGTATCCCCCGAAGGGCAGGGCAGAATCGAACACGTTATAGCAGTTGATCCAAACCGTCCCGGCTTTCAATTTCGCTCCCAGACGATGCGCCTTGCTGATGTCCCGAGTCCAGACCGCCGAGGCCAGACCGTAAATGCTGTCGTTGGCGAAGCTTGCGACTTCGTCCAAGTCACTGAACGGAATCGCTGTAACCACCGGACCGAAAATTTCTTCGCGGACCACTTTCATGCTCGGCTTCACGTCGACCAGCACCGTGGGCTGGACGAAGTATCCCGGGCCGTCGATCCTCTTGCCTCCAACCACTGCCTTGGCGCCGTCTCTCTCCCCCGATTCCAGATAACCGCACACCCGCTCGTGCTGCTCCTTTGAAACCAGCGGTCCCATGTTGTTGGCGGGATCGATCCCCGGGCCGATATGAAAGCTCTTGGTGAAGTCGGCGACGCCTCCGACCACTTTGTCGAAAATGCTCTTATGCGCGAATAGCCGCGAACCCGCGGCACAGATCTCACCCTGGTTGAAAAAAATAGCCATGGCGCTGCCCGGGATAGCACTGTCCAGGTCGGCGTCCTGGAGAACGACATTGGGAGACTTGCCGCCCAACTCCAGCGAAACCTTCTTCAGATTTCCGCTGGCAGCATTCAGGATGAGCTTGCCAACCTCAGTCGAGCCGGTGAAAGCAATCTTGTCGACGTCGGGGTGTGAGGCAAGCGCGGCTCCGGCCGTTTCCCCAAAACCGGGCACAATGTTGACCACGCCATCGGGAAAGCCCGCCTCCATGATCAGTTCTCCCAATCGCAGCGCGGTCAAGGGAGTTTGTTCAGCTGGCTTCAAAACACAGGTGCAGCCCACAGCCAGAGCGGGACCCAACTTCATGGAAGCCATGATCAGTGGAAAATTCCAGGGAATAATCTGACCCGCTACACCCACCGGCTCACGCAGGGTATAAGCCAGATAGGCTCCCGGGGCAGAGATCGGAATGGTGCTGCCCTCTACCTTTGTGGCCCAGCCCGCATAGTAGCGAAAGGCATCGGAAGCCGTCGGCACATCAACCATGCGCGAGAAGAAAAGTGGTTTCCCGTTGTCAAGCGTCTCCAGCTGGGCCAGCTCTTCGCGGTGCTGATCGATCAGCTCTGCCAGCATCCACAGCAGACGGCCTCTCTCGGAGGGCGACATCGCCGGCCAAGGGCCGGACTCGAAGGCCTTACGAGCTGCCTTAACGGCCAGGTCGACATCCGCTTTGTCCCCTTCCGCGACCTGCGCCAGGACTTCACCTGTGGCCGGGTTGTAGGTGTCAAACGCTTTGCCGGAGACGGCACCAACCCACTTACCGCCAATGAGCATAGTTCGGGGCTTGGCAACGAACTCGCTAACGCTGGTTTGTATCTGCGGGACTACCGTGGTGGCCATATCTCCTCCTGCGTGCAGCTGAAACTGATTTTAAGTCTCCTGCGCTTCGCAGATAAACCCGAGTCAGGGGCCGGGACTCGCACCAACCTCAGACCCAGGAACGTATGAATTCCAGCGGAACCTGTCCTCTGCGGGCGGCGCGCGATGGCCAATTTCTTCGAGATTCTGGTTCCAATTTCGAGTAATTCGTTCTTCACCGCGCTCTGTTTTCTGGTCTGCGGCAGTGGAATGAATTCCGCGTTGGAGACTTGAGTGGGGTGGGAAAGGTGGCGATTAATCCCGTCACCGGAGCGAGTGCGCTTCGAGCGGACCGGCGCGACCGTGTTGGAGTTGCTCATGCTCGGGCTTCCCAGAATTTGCGGGCTAGAAACTTATCTGCGATCTTGTTCCATGGAGTGGAGAGCTCCGAGCGCACATTCGATAGAAGATGCGCTCTGTCTCTCGGTGACCCTGGCACTGCGGCGTTCGTCGAAGGTCGTACTACGTACCGCCCGCCCGCTTCACTTTTCCTGCAACGACTCCACATATTTGTTCAGATTCGAAATCCGCATCTGCACCAGCTCTTCGCGGCCCTGGCTCATTTTCCAGAATACCGGACCCCACACGGGCATCTCCTGATCACCATGCGCCATCAGACTGGCCTGTCCGCGAAGAATGCTGGTGACTCTATCCGAGGGGTACTTCCCGCCATTTCGCCTGGCCAACGTGGTCAGATCGGCCGGAGTCTGCTTCAGGGCAATGGCCGCTGGACCGTCTCCTTTCGCGTCTTTGCCGTGGCAGGAGGCGCAGTAACTCATGAACATTTCCTTCCCGGAAGAAGGTGAGGTGGCGGACGTCGTGGTGTGCTTAAGAGTGGGGGGTGCCTCCTGCCCGGTGGAAGTAAACCCAGCTGCGAGCGCCAGTACGATCAGAAAATTGGGATATCGAAAGCTCATGAAACCCTCCCAACACGGGCCGGCCAGCGCGAGGGAATGTGCGCCAGACGGTCACACTTCTGCCTCAAAAAGTGAATTTCACTGAGAACTGCAACTGTCGCGGATTCATCGCGGTTCGCGGCAATCCGAAGGTTGTATTTGGCGCCGACGGGATGAACAAACACGTAAACCCGGTAGAGAAGCAGGGATCAATCGAGTTGGTGTTCGGAATCGGCGTATTGGCAAAGCTTCCGATAAATGGCGGGAGGATGTTTGTGACATTGCCCACGGGGCAGGCTTCCGAAGACGATCCCTGCTGAATCGCCCGAGTCACGGCATCGTTGTAATGCCTTGGGATGCTTCCGCAGAATACGGGTGAACCGTAGACGCTGGTCACCTCGTCAAAATTTGCCCGGTTGAGCAGGTTAAAGGCATCGAAGGCTGCAACCAGGGTCAAGCGCTCGTTGATGTGCACCATTCGGGTTACGCGCAGATCCCAGTTGTATTCCGGATCGCCGATGTAGGTGTTGCGCGAAATCATGGTCTGGCAGTTTTGCACGTCGGGACATGAGCCTGAAACGAACGGCGCCCCGCCCACACGGTCGGTGGCGGCACCGGCGACATCGTTCAGGGTGTTGTTGCCATAAAAAATCGTGAAGGGGCGGCCCGCCTGGAGGGTCACGATATTGCTCAACTCGAAATTTCGCCACAGCCCGGTCTTGGGCGCAATGGCGGTAAAGTTGGCGATGAAGCGATGGCGCGCATCCTGGTTGGAGTTTGCACGTTCCGCGCCGTAGTCGAACTGATTGACGGGCAGATTGATGAAGGTGGTGAAGTTGCCATTGTCGATGGTGTGGGAATAGGTGTAATTGGCGGTCAGATTGAAGAATGTCCCACGCTTCATCACCGTGAGCGTCCCGCCGTGATAAATGGCGTTGGCGACGTCGTTGTTGTAATCCTCGAGCCCCGAGCTAACGGTCTGCAGGCCGGAACTGGCAGCGCCGGCAAAAAACGGTCCCAAGCCCGCGATCGCGCCACTCCCGAGGACTGGCGTTCCCGTGCAGGGGGTGAGCGTGCCACTGGCGTCGACCAGTCCGGGCACCCATTCTGGAGGCCCCCCGGGAAAGATCGGTGTCGGATCCGTGGGCGGTGCTGACTTGGTAGTGCCTACCGGACAAGGTATGTTGATGTTGTTGCCGCGAACCAGCTTATGAGCCTCCACGAACAAGTAGCCGAGACTCACTGCGAAACCCCGGCCGAAGTGATGGTCAATTTCCAAACTGCCTTGGGCGGCATAAGGCGTGCGGGCGTTATGATCCATGCCGCCTTGGCCAATGCCGCAGGCGCCGGTGGTGGAGCAGGTACCGGCCATCTCTACCGTGGGAAAAGCTGTGTTATAGGCTCCAGTTTGTATGATCTTGGCTGCAAGACAAGGCGCCTGCGGAACAAACTGGCAAGGTGAGCCGGGGGCCCCGACCGTTGCAGGGTCTGCCAGGAGTTGGTAACCCTGCCCAGCCTGCCCGAGATTAGACGTGATGTTGGGGAATTCCTGCGGCTGGATCCCGGCGGCACTGCAAATGGATGCGATGCCCGCCGGCGCATGATTGCCGCACTGATACCCTGCCACGATCTTCTGCGTGTTGGGCACGAAGAAGAAGGTCAGATTCTGCCGGTCGAAGAAAATCCCGTATCCTGCGCGAATCACGGTATTGCTGGTGGGAGCATAAGCAAGCCCAACCCGCGGCTGAAACCCGTTGTAGTCATTCCGCACGAATGCCGACAAGCCGGTTTCGACATCCCATCGCAGGCCATAATTCACTGTTAGCTTGGGTGTGACTTTCCATTGGTCCTGGGCGTAGACGCCCCAGTATCCGTGGTTGATATTCCGGCTAAAGCCGTTAAAGAGTGCGGGAGAGAAGGCATTGGCCCAGGTTGAATTCGGAAATCCGCCGCCGTTGAGCGGATTGGCCGTGGTAACGGTCGGAACGCAGGGAGTGAAGGTGGTGGAATTGCCGCCGCACGCGCCGGGATCGGTCGGAAGCGGCGTGCCCGCGTACATAAAGACGACACCATTGTCTTGCGGAACGGCGCAGGTGGCAGCGGAGCCGTCCAGTCCCGTTCCTCCCGTCGGATAGGCGCCGCCGAAGTTCTTGTTGAAGTACTCCGCAAAATTAGTAAAGCAGGAAATGCCCGGGATGAGCATGCGAACCGGCATGAAACCAGGGAAATTTTCGAGGCTTGTAAGCCAGTTGCCGTCGGCGCCGAATTTCGCCAGGTGATTACCTTTTACCCAGGAGATGGACTCCGAGAGCTGGGCGCGCGTCTCGTAGAGTCGGTCGTTGGTTCCGAAATTATGGCCCACTTCCAGATCATTCAGGATGCTGAAGTCCGGCTGGCCTGTGGCTCCAGGAAAGTTGTAGTGCCGCCGCGCGTATTGCGCCAGCACGGTGTTGACCAGATTGGGCTTCAACATCGAATTCACGGTGGCAACCACGGACTGGTCGCGGACGAAGAGATTACGGCCGCCGCTGGGTACACCAATTCCTCCACCATCGAGCGTGTTCCCCACCAGTTCGCCCAGAGAGCGGATGTCCTCCACGTTATAGCGAAGAGCCACACGATTATTCGTGGTGAGTTGATGGTCCAGCCGTGCAAAACCGAAGTCTTCGTTCCCGGTTTTGAGGAAGCCTTGCAGGAACCCGAACGCCTGCGCCTGCGTGATATTGGCTGGATTGCCAGCGAAATTGGGCAGACATGTGTTCACTGCGCCGATGCAGCCCTCTGGCGCCAGCCCCATCAGCGCCTTGGCCTGATCTATCAGCAAAATGTTGTTGACCAAGTCAGGCGGATAAACCGGGGACTGGGCGCTGCGTTTGCCTTCATAGTTCAGAAAGAAGAAAGTCTTGTCCTTGACAACCGGACCACCCACCGCGCCTCCGAACTGATTCTGCCGAAGGGCGTGGGGCAGCGGGGCAGGCTGCAGCGGTGAGCGTGCGTCAAATGCGCTGTTCTGAAAAAACTCGTAGATCGAACCGTGCAAATTGTTGGTGCCTGACTTGGTCACGATGTTGACGATTCCGCCAACGGCGCGGCCATACTCCGCCCCAAAGCTGTTGTTCACGACGCGAAACTCCTGGATCGATTCCTGAGGAGGCGTGGCGCGCTGGATGCCACTGGCGGAGTTCACGAAGTCCGCTCCGTCCACCGCGATTTCATTGCTGAATGAACGCATGCCGGCAAAGGAGATTTGCGTCACTTCAAACTCGGTGAAGGTTGTACCCAGGCTGGTGCGGCTCGAGGCCACGCCGGGAGTGAGGAGAGCAAAATCCGTAAACACGCGATTGCTGGTCGGCAAGCTTTCAATGTTCTCGGTTCCTATGACCTGGCTGATCTCGGTCTTGGTGGGCTCGATCAGCGGGGCTTCGGTGGTCACGGTAACGACTTCGGAGGCCATCGCCACCTTCAAAACAGGGGTGACAGTGAAGACCTGGCCGACGGTCAGGACGATGCCCGTCTGGTGATACTTGGCGAAGCCGCTTGCCGTAATGGTTAACTCGTATTTTCCGGGGGGAAGGTTGGGTACTACGAAAAAGCCTGTGGTGTTCGTGGTGGACTGAAAGCTTTGGTTGGTGTCAGGATCACGCACAACCACCTCTGCTTTGAACACCGCTCGTCCGCCAGGGTCTGCGACCGTGCCGTTCAGCTGAGCGAAGCTAAGGCCGGCCTGAGCAACAGTCAAAGAGACAGAAGATAGGACTACTCCAAGCAGGCAAAGAGCAACACCTAACAAGCGCGTTCTCATAAGATCCCCTTCCTGAGCGAATCCTTTCCACTGCTCGAGCAGAGAGACGGCCGAGACAGCGGCTAGCTATCGCAGCCCACAGTCCAGCTGACATGAGTTCGCAGGTGAGAAACGTGCCAGTACGTTTTTCCCCAGGAAGTAAAGATTCCCCTACAAAAACCCCGAAGATGATTACTATGCTCCAATGCATACTGTCAACAGAAAAATGTATACAGGGATCGACCTTTCGTCTGATGGTGCCCGGCTCTGCTTGGGTTTAAGTGAGTGATACGAAACCTACTGTATGCAATCGCACAAGTTTAAAAGGGCGTTCCTTTGGAGTCTTCCCTTCTGTCCTTCTGATACCGCCGCATCTCCTCAGCATGCTGAAGCACTAATGGGTCATCGGCCTTAGTTAGCATGCCGAATCTGATTCACAGTAAATCCTGAAAGGCTGGAAAAGGTTTTTGGCGCTAGTGAATAGGTTTGGATGCAGTCAACTGCACTTCGCGATCAGCGATTGCGGATTCCTGGCGCGCGCAGCAACTCCCCCAGGTTGCGCAGGACGCGGTGTGGCTTCCTGCCTGGAGGTTGTTTCGCCCAATCGCGCGCCTTGGTGATCCCGGTTGTCACCCCGAACCCGACGGCGCCGCCGCGCCGGGCCATGATCATTTCCACCAGAGGATCGTCTCCGACAACACCTACCTGGCTCATGGGAATACCCAATCTCTTGGTCACTAATCTCAGTGCGTGTAGCGAGGGTTTCCCGGTAAGGATCATTGGTGCCCGAGTGATCCTGCGCACTGCCGCCGAGATCGCGTAGGAGTAGCCCATGCTCTTGCCGTGAGCAGTGGCAAAAAAGGGCACATCAGAAGCCACGTAGAGTTCCGCGCCATTCCAGATGGCTTTCGCGGCTGTCTCAATATCCTTCATGCCGCACTCGGGGTGCCACCCGATATAGACTGCATCGACCTGCTCAGCGGCTTCCTCGCCGGTGAAAACAGTCCGGATCCCCGCCTGCGCCAACGGGTGTCCGACGCCGGGGGTTCCCAACACGAGAGCTCGCTTAACGCCACGGCGGGGCATAAGGTCAGCTGCCACGCTGGAAGGCGTAAGTAAAGCATCATCGGAGATCGGCAAACCGAGAGCTCGCAGCTTAGGCGCCTGTTCCGACGAGGGGTAGTGCGTTCCATTGGTGAGCACCACAAAGGGGACTCCGAGTGCCTGCAAGCTGTTCAACAACTCCACAGCACCTGGCATCACCTGATAGCCGCTGAAGGAACGGTCGCCAAGGACCAACGTCCCGTCGAGATCGAACATCAGTCCGGCGACGGGTCTGAGGCGGCCACCCCGGCAATTTTGCGCTGTGCTTTTCATGCGGTCGCCTTGTCGAGCGCTGGACGGCCCTTCAACTCGAGCTTGAAACCGGGCTTGTCCACTGAGAGGCGGGAAATGTCGCGGTGCGCTGTGAGCCGGCGAAGCAAGTGTATGACCGGTGCGATGTCAGGATTGTAAGTCTCGGGCGCAGGCCCGGCGGCCTTCATCGCGTCGACCTGTTCGGCCGGCATGGTGGCGCGAAGCAGGAACTCCTCGTCGGAGAGTTCCGGCCCAATTCGCTCGCGCAACTCAGCGAGCGGCAGCATGTGCGGCTCCTGACGGAGCTCGCGTGTTCGGGGCATCGAATCAATGCGGTCCATCACCTCCGGTGCGATCGGAAGGTTGGGTTTTCCAAACCGTCCCAGGGCGTAGCGAATCACTTCGTCGGGCACGACGGCGTAGCGCTGCTTGCCGGTTACGTTCATTACGGCTTGCGTCAACAGCATCTGCGAGAAGGGGGTCATCACGATAGGCCAGCCCAGTTCCCGACGCACCCGGCCTAATTCTTCGATCACTGCGCTTTCCAGGTGCGCCAGCCTGTTTTCCGCCAGGTGGCGCCGCATGGTGCCCGTCATGCCCCCCGGCAACTGGTGATGGTAGTATGCGGCGTCGAAAGCCTGCGGACGTCCTGCCGGAAGCCCTTCCGCCTCCGCCAGACGGGTGAAGTAGCGGCCCACTTCGGCCAGGGCTTGGTCGTTGATATCGATCTGGTGCCCGAGTTCGCGGAGATTGGCAACCACGCGCTCGGACGGCGGATTGGAGATCCCATCGCTCGCCGCACCCGAGGCGCACTGCATCGTGCCTACACCCCATTCTGGTGCATCCATGTAGACCAACTCGCCTAGGCCGATGGTCGAGTGGGAGTGGAGTTCCAGAGGCTTGTCTGCCATCACCGCCTTGACCGCAGGAATCATGACACGCGCGCGCAGCGGCGTCAGAAGGCCGCCAGGGTCTTTAATATAAATGGCGTCCACATCCGGGCTGGCGGCAAGCTTGCGGGCACGTTCTATGTAGTGCGCGTCCTGGTGGATGGGGCTAACCGTAAACACTAAAGCAGCGATGACATACTCTCCACCAACCTCCTTGATCATGCGGGCGCAAGCGATGTTGGAATCCGCATGGTTCATTGGGTCGGCCAGCGCGAAGCGGCGGATTCCGTTTCTCACCAAGGTAGCGAACGCCAGCTTCATGAATTCGGGGCTGGCCATTTCCCAGGAAATAAAACGGAACCCGGTCGAGAGAAATTGCAGTGGAGTATTCGGCGTGGCCTTCGCCATCAGTCGAATTCGCTCCCAAGGGTCTTCCTTCTTGTAGCGAACGGCAACGCCCATGTGCGTGGACGTAGTGAAGTCAATGGCCTTGAAACCCACGCGGTCCATGACGGGCGCGATCGTAAGCGTCCTCGCGGTGTCGATGCCGATGGCCGCCCAAAGACTCTGGTTGCCATCTCGGAGAGAGGTCTCAACGATTTGAATATTCGCCATCGTTCAAGCCTCAGGACGCACACGCATCAGAATTTCGCCAAACTCGACCGCCGCACCGTTCCTGACCAGGATCTCAGCCACCTCACCTTTCACGCCCGAACGGACAGTATTCATTAGCTTCATGACTTCGATGATTCCGATCACTGTCTCCGCTTCGACCTTGGACCCCAACTCTACGAACGGAGGCTCGCCTGGCCGGGGGGCGCGATAGAAGATTCCAACCAGAGGAGCCGAAACTTCTAACCAAACGGATTGGGCTGGAGACTGTGGCGTGGGTTCCAGCGAAGTGGGCGGCGGGGGTGGTGCCGGCGGGGGATCCAGTGCTCGCCGCGCCGCCGATCCGCGCTGCAGCCTCAACTTGACACCATCCAGTTCGAGCGACAATTCCTCGAAGCTCGATTCTTCGAGGATGCGCATAATCTCGGCCACATCCTTGGCCGTGAGCGTCAACGCCGGCCTCCAAAAATGTTCATCACGTGCAGAAGCGGGTTCTCTGAGGGCTTGGCAGCCGGAGGTTGGTCTTTGCCCGACCACACCGTCTCGGGGCGGCTCTGCAACAACACTATCTCGCCCGAGTGGTCAATCGCCCACTCGATGTCCTGGGGCCGCCCGTACTGACGTTCGACTTTGCGGCCGATCTCCGCCAGAGCTTTCAGCTCTTCATCGCTGATCGAGGGCACGCGGCGGAACGCTTCTGGTGTCCTCACTTCCTTGATCCCGGCGTCCCCGGCCGGCAGATGTTCGATGAGTTTGTCGGAAATTTCCCGAACGGAGATTTCGCCAGTTATTTTGCCAATCACAAAGCGATCCGGCGTGACTTCGCCGCTCACCACGGCCGAGCCCAGCCCCCAGGTTGCCTCTATGATGATTACAGAGCGGTCCCCAGTCAGCGGACTACGCGTGAACATCACTCCGGCTGAGCGGGCATCCACCATCTTTTGGACAACTACTGCAATCGCTACTCCGTTCTCGGGGGTGCCATCCTTTCGGCGATAAGAGATCGAAGGAACAGAGTAGAGGCTGGCCCAGCAAGAGAGTACAGATTTCAGAACAGCCTCCGCACCTTTTACCCACAGATAGGTGTCTTGCAGGCCGGCGAAGCTGGCCTCCTCGGAGTCCTCGGCCGTAGCCGAGGAGCGCACCGCCAATGGGAAATTGAGATCAGGTCCGCACAGCTCCGCATGTGCTGCCACGATGTCCGCGCAAACGTCTGCCGGCAAAGGCGCGCTCTTGACGCGCAGGCGAACTTCTTTGGAAAGTAAGCGGATTCCTTTCAGGTCCTGGAGCGACAATGCCTCCACCTGGGAGCGAATCCGCTTTCCCCTCTCCAGTTCAGCCAAAACGCCCTCAAACCCCTTTGTGGTTATGACAAAACCGGGTGGCACTGCGATATTGGCCCGCGTCAACTCACCTAAAGAACCGCCTTTACCGCCGACCGTTGCGTGGTCGGCGAGCGAGATATCGGCGAACCAACGAATGTTTGCGCTGGAATGCATCGCACACGGTTCAGAGGTAGAGCTGTTTATTCATCGCAATGCCGTGCTCTCGGCAATAGCTCTCGTAGTGATGGGTAAACCACCACACATCGAGTGTTTCCACCAAAGTCCCCTGGTCATCGTAGACCTCAATTTGGACCCTCGAGCCAACCGAACAGCTTGACCCCATTGGGACTGTCGGTCACCAGAGTGTGGACGAGTCCGGGAGTTTCGCAGATGAAGCTCCCGGGGCCAGCGACCCAATCGTATTCCAGATAGCGGGCACTGCCCTCCAGGCACACCATGACAACCGCTCCGCGGTCTAGGTGGGTGCCGATCACACCGGCGGACTTGATCCGCAAGATGTTGCTGAAAATATTGCGCGGGGGGCGAAGAGAAGATGGCGGATTGCGGCATTGGGGCCGAACGGCACCCCACGGGCTCTCCTCGTCCGAGGCGCCGACAAATGTACCCAGTATGCCGTGCCGCTCGATGATGTCCGCGTACGCTTCGGGCACGTCCACGATCGGTGGATGGCGAAGCCGTCATGTTAGGAATGGTCGTGGTACTCATAATTTGCCTCCAGTGCAGTCTCGTCGCGCTCGGTCACTCGGTTTCCGCTGCGCTTCAGGGTTGTTCACAGCCGAAGCCGGGAAACACACAAAGAACCAACTACGCGAGGATCGTCACCACGCCCCTTCCGCCATCGACGCGAATGCGCTGCCCGTCTTTGATCTTCTGTGTAGCTGTGCCCGTCCCGACTACCGCAGGCAAGCCGTATTCCCGTGCGACGATGGCGGCGTGGCTCATTGAGCCGCCGATATCGGAGACTGCGGCCGCAATCTTCTGAAAAACCGGTGCCCAGCTGGGATTGGTAATGTGGCAAACCAGGATGTCGCCGTGGCGCAGGCGATCGATTTCGTCCACCGACATCACCACCCGGGCGACGCCATCCACCACACCGTTGGAAGCAGCGAAGCCCTTGATCTCATTGGAATCCGGTTTCTCGCTTGCCTCGAGCCACGCTTCCAGGTTCTCGCGCGTGATGCCCCACAGCATGACAATGGCGGGATCGTCAATCACGTCGGGAACGGGACCGAGGGCGGGCGGAGTCTCGTGCTTGGCCCATTCTGCAATTGCGGCTTTGCGCTCATTCACAATCGCCGTCCAGCGGGCGGGGCCCCGTGGGGGCGACCCGTTGGACCAGGAGGTCATGAGATCGACAATGGCCTCTTCCACTTCGTAGCGAGTCAGGTGAAAAACATCCTCGGCGCCTGGGAAGAAGCCGTGTCCGGCCAAAAGCGCCCCGAACTCCCGGATTTTGTTGAAGAACAGATTGGTGTACCAGTGCTCACAGTAGAATTTGTGCCCTTCGACGTAAGGAAACACGCGGTGGGCGAGCTGAATCATCTGGTCGTAGGCGGCGCGCTCCTCGTCGCTATTGAGCAGGTCGCGGTAAGCGTGAATGAGCTCCTGGCGTTCAGCCATCAGCTTCTCAATCGGCCGCTCAATGCGTTCACCAGCTTTCACATTGGCGATGTAGCCGGGCAGAGTAGCAAACGGCATGGAGAGGTCGTCGTTCCAGGAGCGATGGTAGTGGTAGAAACCGTCGCCGACATTGATGTTGAACCAGGGGTCGCGGGACTCGGCCAGTTCTTCGAGCCACTTTCTGCCTGGGTTGGATCGCTCCAGCGAATCGATGATGTCGTCGGGAGCGTTACCCTCGTGGAACATGTCATCGACTCCCAGTTCGATGGCGCGTTTGGCGAGACGCCTCAATTCGTCGTCGGGACGAAAGATCTCCGCTTCCATGCCGGCGACCATGCGGGCCACGGTTTGTTCGCTGATTTCCGGAAATGCCTTCTTGCAGAAATCGAAGAACGTAAGATACGCCCCATAACCGAGCAGCAGAAACTCGAAGTGATGGTGCCACATGCGGAAATAGCCTTCGAGGGTCTTCTGGTAGACATCGAGAAGGTAGTGATTGGACGCAATGCCGCGTCCGGCGCGCACGTGCTCGAGAGGTTCGAACTCGGGCAGCGCAAGCTTCGGCAAAGCCTCGGATGCCCGGATCAGACCCAACATCTTGTTTTTCCACTGCGCGAATAACTCTTCCCAGTGTTCGTAGTAATAGAAGGCCCGAAGCTGGAATTCCTGGGTGCGCCGAGCAATCTCTGCAGGATCCGTTACCGCGTTACCGCCGATGTAGATCCGCCCGTTGATGATGCGATAGTCAATTCCGAGCGTCGTCGGTAAGCTGTGTACCCGCGTGTTGGCTGCGCCCAGGGCGCAATACGCGGCCTCCGCGGTTGTCACGTCGAAGGTGGACATGGGTTCCGGGAAATGCATGGAGTTGTAGAACCAGAAGCGCTCGTCGTCCTCCTTGGTGAACTGCATGTAATACGGGTAGGCGGCCTGTGCGCGTTCTGTCCCGAGGATAACTTTCAAGGAACTGGGAAGCGGGAAGCACTTGCTGTTGCCATTTTCGCTCATGCATTCCTTCCGGTCGGCGATTTTGTTTCCCAGCGGGAAAGGCCTTTGAGATCTGCCGAAAGCACCGATTCGGCGGTCTCCGCTCCTTTGGATGCACTTTTGGCGGAGGAGATATAAGCCCGCGAGAATGACCGAGCGGGGGACGGTGGAGACCCGAAACTGGCCCGTAGTTTACGGGGCATGGATTCCCCCTCAAAAAGATGGCGGAGATTATAAACCCGGGCGCAACCGGCCTTGCCGTCGGTGCCGGACGAGTGGAAGTCTGGTCGACGATTGGCTTGCTCTTTTGATCCGTCTTACCGCGATCGTATCAAGCCCATAGATGTAGCCTACATCGCAGAGAGTCCTCACATAGCTTCCCTCATTTTCCTCCGTTTCGTGCCCCCTTTCGTGACCCAGCGACCCCGCGATCAAGAGGGGCCCGGCTTTCGTCATTGTTAAAGTGAACGAATTTTTTTAGGAGGTGCATAAAGACTCTCTGCTCCCCCCGATTCAATGCCCGAAGCAAGCGACTCGCCAGAACGGTGCTCCGGGGAACAAGTTTCCTCAGAAGTTCTGCTCCTTCAGGAGTGAGATGAAGCAGGCGAAACCGCTTACTCTTCATCGGCATCACCCGGCGCACAAGTCCACGCTCCTCCAGCCGCACCGCCAGATCCGCGGCGGTCGACGTGTCGAGGGCACAAAATTTCGCCAGCGTTACCTGGTCAATCCCCGGGTGTTCCTGAAGAACTCGTAAAACGCAGTATTGAATAGGGGTCACACCACCGCCCATGGTCGAGTGGAACATCGAAACGGCTATCTGCTGAGCGCGCCGGATTAAATGGCCGGGCTCGTCGTAGACTTCGACCAGGGCCGCAGCGCTACCTCTGGCCCTCGGACGGGATGAAGATTTGGCCCGGAGACTCATACCCGGTTCCTATTCTAAGGGAAGATCGGGGTGCTTCCTCCGCTTGCGGCGAGAAGTTCCATCCATTAAGCTCGACACGTTGAGCACACTGAAACACAGCAAGGACTTTCACGATATACCGCTCCGGCCAGTCCGCTTCTTCTCACCCGACGTCGAGCTGACCCGCTATGCCGACGGCGGTCTGCTGATGCGGTCAGTCGAACCCCTGGGCGATTACGACTCTCGCGTGGGGGACTGGCTAGACCGCTGGGCGCGAGCGGCGCCGGATCGCATCTTCATCATTGAACAGACCCCGACCGGGGAGCGGTTCATCTCGTACAGGGAAGCTCGGGAGGCGGTACTGCTCCTGGCGGAAGGATTGCTCGGCTATGGGCTAGGTCCTGAGCGGCCCCTGGCCATTCTCGCCGCGAATGGGATCGATCACGCGCTCCTCATGCTGGCCGCGCTTTACGTCGGCATCCCGGTTGCTCCCATCGCTCCTGCCTATGCCCTGCAGTCCAGCGATTACGCGAAGCTGGCGCATGCTTTTGAGCTGCTGACACCGGGAATGGTAGTGGTCGACGATGGCATGCTCTATCGCAAGCCGATGGAACACGCTCTCCAGACCAACAGCCCGCTGATCGCTCTTCGGAACGCGACCGCATCGGCGAAGATGCGGGAGCTGGCATCGCTCAAGGGCGATGGCAGTCGTCGCGACGAAGTTCGAAACGCGGCAGCGCGGGTCGGGCGGGAAACGATTGCCAAGTTTCTGTTTACGTCCGGCTCGACCGGCATGCCCAAAGCCGTCATCAACACTCATGGCATGATTTGTTCAAACTCCCAGATGAAGCGGCAGGTGGCGCCGTGCCTGGAGGAGGAGCCGCCCGTGATGGTCGATTGGGCTCCCTGGAACCACACTGCCGGCAGCAACAGCAATTTCAGCATTATTCTTCACAATGGCGGAACTCTTTATATCGATCCGGGCAAACCCACTCCCGCGCTGTTTGGCGCAAGTCTGGAATTGCTGCGCCGTGTATCACCGACCATCTACTTCAACGTGCCGCGCGGCTACGAACTGTTGATCCCTCACCTCCAAGCCGACCGGTCGTTTCGCAAGCAATTCTTTCAACGTCTGAAGTTTCTCTGGTACGCTGCGGCGTCGATGCAGCCGGCGACGTGGTTCGATCTTGAACGGCTTGCCGTGGAAACGTTTGGGCACAGAATCTTGACAGTGAGTGGTCTGGGTATGACCGAGACCGCGCCCATTGCGCTGTTCGGCAACGCGATGGCAAGTGGCCCCGGGGTAGTCGGCATACCGGTGGCAGGCGTCGAGCTCAAGCTCATCCCCGACGACAACAGCTTCGAGGTGCGCTATCGGGGTCCCAACGTTACCCCGGGCTACTGGCGCGATCCCGCGGCCACCGCTGCTGCTTTCGATGAGGAAGGCTTTCTGCGCTCAGGCGATCTGCTGAGTTTTATTGATCCGGATCGACCACAGGCGGGTCTGCGCTTCGATGGCAGGATGAATGAAGTCTTCAAGCTTGACTCGGGCACCAAAGTCAGCGCTGGCAGGTTGCGCCTGGACGCGCTGGACGTGCTGCGGCCGCTGGCGAATGAGGTTGTCGTGGCTGGGGCCGACCGGAAGGATGTGCGCATTCTTGTCTTTCCCGATTGGGAGATATGCGCCGCGGCCGCTGGCCTGGATCGCGCGGCCAGCCCGGCACAAATCTCCTCCAACCCGACCGTCCGGGCGATGTTTCACGAACGCGTAGCCAAACTGTACGCCGCCGGGACCGGCAGTTCTAACCGCATCGTGGCTGCCTTGCTGGTCGAAGCCCTACCCTCCAGCGCGGCTGGCGAGCTCACGGAGAAAGGCACGGTGAACAGTCGGGCCTTGCAGCGGAACCGGCCCGAGCTTCTCGATGTCTTGTTCGGAGAAAGAGATGAACGAGTGCTGCGCGTGGAACGCGGTTAGATTCGATCAGGGCGTGCATCGGCTCTGTGGTTACGCGCAGAGTTGGCTACTACGATCGAGGGATCCGGTCCGACTGTTCAAAACTTGAGCTCCGAGAAACGAGGCGCTTGATCAACGTGGCCGGGCGCCAGTATGGCCCAGTTTTTCATGATAGTGGCGAATCCTCGTACACGTGGGAAAGTCCGCCATCGCTACGGTCTTCGAGTCGCCCGGATTTAGCTCAACGGAGTAGCCTTGTAGAAGCTGGCGATGCCCGGAGAAGCGTTCGCTGAGTCTGCAGGAAGCATCATGTTCAGTATACTGAATTAATTCACATTTCTGCATGTGCTGCTGAGATTGTGAAGCCCGAAGTTCAGGTGCGCATCCCTCCGAATGGAGGTTGTTCAGAACACTGAATGGCATGGCCGCCCGGCCTTTCTGTTTGACACTTGTCCGGGAAAGTGAGAGGTATATGGCGTACACTTAACGCCTCCGTGGAGCGATACCACGGCGTCCAGCAGTGGCCGAACCAGCATTGGATAAGCCGCTCTCGCAAAGGGGAATGGTGCAAAGCGAACCAGTAACGGATGTCGCTCATCTCGGCCATTTGGAATTGCTCACTCCCAAGCCGGAAGAGAGCCTGCGGTTTTTTGTTCAGGTTATGGGGATGACCGAGAGCGGACGGCAAGGCGATTCGGTTTATTTGCA
>Ga0123355_10004003_pt1 | contig 21328 bp, 18 predicted proteins | sample TergutEmb28metaG_3_FD_89872 | JGI IMG/M metagenome (GOLD analysis project Ga0123355, IMG submission 89872) | Embiratermes neotenicus P1 segment gut microbial communities from Petit-Saut dam, French Guiana - Emb289 P1 | ecosystem: Host-associated > Arthropoda: Insects > Digestive system > Gut ...
CACATTCTCCTTCATAATCTTTCAGTCATTAATAGGGCTTAGTATCACAAAAAATACAAGAATTTTGTAAAATGCATCATTGTTATTTTTTAATAAATTATATTGGCCCGCCTAAAGTTTTTTTCCTTTCCTTTGGCCCCCTCTTTAAAAAGTTTGCCCATCACTGATCTAGATCATCAGAAGGGCCATACCCACTTCCGTAAGAACACAGATCATCTACGCAAGAAGCACGGATAAGCACCTGACAACAACTCGTGGCTAATGCGTATGTGAGTCAATCATAGATGTTTCTCGCACCGATCATGGATCAGAGTTGGAAATCATCCAGTTTATATTTCTCGCGCGAAACAGGGGCGCCAGGATGATAATATCGCCAACCACGAAAACAAAACGTCAGGATACCCACAACTGTCACTTATGATCTGTGCCCAAAACACAAATGAAATAGCCGTCAGTACTCTGAACAAGAAAAGTATCTTGTAGTGTGCGAAAAGTATATTTATTTTGAATAATATGGATCGTAGCATCGGTTAATGTGGTGATGTCCGTGTGATCGTAGCACATGCAACTTCGTTAGTCACGTGTCATCTACAGTTGAATAACATTTATGATACTGTCGCAACTGATGGAAGAATATCAGTGAACACGAAACGAAAGTGCTAGAAACGTTATTGTCATGCTGAGTTCAAGACTCGTTAGAACAACATGTCGACCAATCAAAACACTTCTTTACCGAACAGCTGGTTATACAGGAGGTGCTAAAATGGCTGACGAGTTGCAGAAGGCCCATGCTGCCCGGCCTGGGGGTGATACAATATTTGGGAAGATATTACGCAAAGAAATTCCATGCAGTTTTATTTACGAGGATGATCAGGTTGATGATATTGCGGTGGTAAATAGTAGTTCTAAATAAGATGAGACTATCGTGCTGAACGTTTCATGTCTATTTTTTCAGTGCGTTGCCTTCAATGATATCAGTCCACAAGCTCCGACCCATTTTTTGGTGATTCCACGCACCCCCATCACCCAGCTGTCTAGATCTGAAGATTCCGACGAGCAGGTATGGATACTTCTTACCATCATGACAGATCCACATGTGTTATGTTACTCCAATATTTGAGATCGTTCTTTTGTATCTGGGAGACGGGCGACTCGTGATGATATTTTCCTTCTGTTCTTCAGGCCTTCCAGGCAAATGCCGGGATAGTACCTTATCATCCCCATAGCCTTTCCAACTCTTTCAGAAATAATCCCTTTGACAGTATATCAGTTAAGTAGTTGAAACACTTATTTAATCAAGAACCCCACCTCCATGTAAAGGGAGCCACTTTGGAAAGCCCACTCACCATTGGAACAGCGTGTAATAAAAATGGAGGAATTTAACAAAATAAAAGTTCCATAAATTATCATATGTTGCTCTTAAACTTTGGAGGCAATAGAAGTGCCCGTAAGTGAACAGAGATGGAGAAAAAGTACTGTTTATTTAGTGAATAATGATGGAAACAAAGTGCTGTTTCTTAAATAGCTGTACTCGGTGTATAATGTGTAAATATTGTACACTGGTTTCTAGCATAGCTTTTTGAAAAATTTATTATAACAACCAGCTCACTTTGTGGTTTGTTATGTGTAGTGACCTAACATTGATTGTCAGCATTGGATTCAGTTCATATATTCTGGTAGAATGGGGAAGTATGGTTGGGGTTTTTTTTTCAGAGAGTGGGCCATAACAAATATAATGGTTGTGATTAATATGGTGGAGACATTTATCAGAGGAGATGGTTACGCTGATTGTGGTGCGCATATATTGCTGTACTGTGCCTTTTACTGTAATAATGGACACTGAGGTCAGCGAATTAACTAGTGCATTTCACGTAGGCTACTAGTTTGTGCCATGCAGTTACTGTATATTTACTATAACAAGTCAACAGTGCACATAATAGACATTCACTAGCCAATCAATGTGTGATTTTTGGTACACAGCAGCATGCTAGGACAGGTTTCTTTGAGAACTTAGATTTTTTTCACTATCACAGTCATTCCACTAGTGCTCCATACCAATGTTTGTCTTATTAAATACCACACTAAAAAAAGTAAGTTAAACATTTCCAGAGGACCTGGAGAGCACATATGGTGTAATCACAAGGCTACAGCCTGGACAATCTTGGGTTCAAACTCCAGGAGGGGCAAGAAATTGTCTGTTCTCCAAAATATCCAGAGCAACTCTGGCTTCCCTCCAGCCTCCTCTTCATTGGCCATTAGGGCTTTTTCTGCATGGGTAAAATGGCTGGGTCATGCCAAGTTTATGAATAAGTGGAGCTGTACCTCCAGTACTATATGCCTTCCTGGCATGAACAAGGAAAACATACATGTAAAGTAATTTATCCTGTATAGTTTTTTTTATCCAGACCAACAAATGCATAACAATATTCTATATATTGTAAGTACACCTACAAGTTTCAATGCACCTGCATCATCTTCAGGGAGTCTTATCCTTCTACTTTACGTAAGTTATAAAAATCATTAAAGTTACAAACTCAATAAAATCATTACAGTTTATGATAAATTATAATCTATAAAGTGCTGTGAGCTGTATCAGCTGTTGTAAGTACAGTACGTGGAAGTTACAGGCTTGGTGGTTGTAAAATACAATCTAGACTGTCTTAGGTGTAATCCCTGTGATGATGTTGTTGCCTTTATGTGGGTGTGTTGTGCATTTGTTGGTCTGGATAACAAACTGAACAAGATGCACAGTATGTTCTTCAAAATAGTAGCATATATAATTTATTTTACACATTTCAGTTGCTTTGAAAGTCATCTTTAAAGTAAAAAACATATTTCAAGAAGCTTGGTAGCTGTGTAGATAAATTTTCCTTAGAATTGATAGCCATGGTTGTCTCCAGCATGTGCGTCACCTTAAACCCTGCTGGCATGATTGATCCAAGCATTCAGGTTTGTGTAAGCTGTGGATAGAACCAGTCTCATGTTAGCTTGTTGACACAAACTATTTCATTTCATTTTCAGCTGCTGGGACATCTCTTGATTGTAGCCCGGAAGCTTGCCAAAGACCTGGGTCTTGATAATGGGTTCCGATTGGTTATAAATGATGGTCCAGATGGCTGTCAATCTGTCTATCATCTCCACATTCATGTTTTGGCTGGTCGTCAACTTGGCTGGCCTCCTGGTTAATAAATTTAGACATTTGTGTACTTCCACGGTTTCATCATATCTTGTTTTTGGGTAGCAGTTTGAAAATAAAGTTTGGGTTTACTTGAAGCTAATAATGCATTTACATAAAGTCTCTGATATTACACCTTACAACAGGGCTGGCCAACATGCAGTCCTCGAGGAAAATATTTTGCAGCTGTCGGTCACCTGCATAGATTTGATAATACAATTTAACAAACATAATATGATATACTAGGTTACAGGATGTAATATAGCAACATCATTAGGAGAGGAAACGTTAACCAATTATAACTCATCACGTTGAAGACAGCACACAGTAAACCAACATTTCTTTATGTTTTATCCAGTTCAGTAAGGTCTGCTACGTTGTTATTCAGCTGTACTTTTAGCATAATGTATTGTTTGTAAATAACAGCGTTCTAGTGACTTTAATCAGAGAGGAAGGTTCTAAAGAAAATCTACAGACTGGGGTTGATTAATGGATAGTGATGAAACAGGTATAATGATGAAATTTGTAACTTACAAAAGGCAATGGAGCTAACCAGAAATATGGGATTGAGAAGACTCCAGTGGGTGGGTCATGTGATGAGGATGAAGGAGGAAAGGGCGCACAAAAGAGCACTGGTAGGATCCATGGAAGGGAGAGGACCAGTTGGAAGTCCCAGAAGAAGATGGTTAGATGCAGTGGACAGGAATGTTGACATGCAGGAACTCTAGATGGTTGGCAGAGGACAGAGGGTTGAAGAGGTAATGCCCAAGTTGGGCTGTAGTGCCATAGAAGAAGTAAATTCATTACCCCCCCCATTTCGATGTGTGTATACACTAGTGCGGCCCTCATACAAGTCTGTAACAAGCTATTTGGCCAGTCTGTGGGTTGAAGTTGGCCAGCCCTGCCTTACAACATGAATGGCCACCCTTTTCCTGTTCCTGCTAGTTCACTTTATTCCAGACATTTATCTGGTTGTTGCTGTACCCATGAGCCAAGCTCTAAGCAACTCTTATGCCTAAGCAGTATGTGCCAGTGATTATGTGAAATATTGTGCTGTGGAGTGGCCACCCCATCATGAATTCTGTTCAGGATATTACCTGGTTTTTGGTAAGTAATTTCCTTTTGTGCTTGAAGTCAAACTAGGAGGACTGTACAATGATGGAACTCAGTAGTTTTGTACGAATTGACATTGGGAATACTGGACACAAGTTGACAGAACAATGATTTGGAAACTCTGGCCCATGCACCCATGTATCTTAATGACTACAAATACAAAGCTGGTAATTTTGAAGTTGTTGAAGTTACCGGTTCATCAGTTTATTGGCTTACAACCATGAAAATTGACAAGGAGAGGCATGGTTTCCCAGTACACATTTTATATTCTCCCGTCTCCTTGGATGTATTCATCTTCCCTGTGAATGTTTCGTACTATACCCACAAAAGTATTTTCTTCCCTTCCATTATTCTGTATATTCATGTATGAGAGCCCTGTATTCTCCATACAGAATTACCCCTTATGAATGAGATAAAGTCCATTAATCTGTGCAGTTGCTTAGCTCTTATTGAATCCTGTATCAATTGTAAAAGCTAAGGCAAATGAAACTTGTCTCTGTGTCTAAGCAGCATATACAGACAGAATGTGAACCACCACATTTTAACCTCACCTCGTGATAAAGGTGTTGCCATCATTGGCAGTGTTTATTGCTGTTCATAGCATGCTGGGTCACATCACCACCCATCCAACGGACAGGCCGTCCTCCCCACCTTGGTGCACAGGTCCAGATTCCTGTGTGATCAGGGGAGTCTCCTTGATGGGCAAGCATTCCTCAAGTCCACTTTCAAGGAAAATGGATACAGCCATAAACAGATATGTCAAGCTCTTAATCCACCTACACCCTGTGAGACTCTAACCTCACTTGCCTTCCTGTCCTACACCCAGATGACATTACCAATGGAATTAGAAGGATCCTGACACCAGGAAGATTTTGGACCCTAATACTATGAGGGATGACCTTGGACTCAAGACCATATGTCAGTACTACACTTTACAGTAGAGGTGCTCTTTGATACCAGGCTGAAAAAATGCTACCCAACAGCTTGGCGGTGGCAAAGCACGGATTTAACTTTGTCCACATTCAACTCCAGGACACCAAATTCTTCAATAATACCCTGCTGTATGGGGTGAGTCATCAGGGAAGTTACTGAGTTGGAGTATCATTCCAGCAACCTCATGTTTACTCCCTCAGAGAACACAGGCTGCCTCTCCAAGACGTGTGAGTTGCCTACAGTCCTTTCAAGGGCCAAACATTCATGTTCATTCCCTCATACATGTAGTTTCCCTCCTAACTCCACTGGCATTGTATCCCAGACCTCTGTTACACTGATGGTCCCAATGAAGCCTGGGTCACTCTTTCTTCATCTTATTCACCTTATTCATATATAGTTATAGCCCTTCTTAGGCCTGTCACCTCTTTTCAATCAATATTTATTTACTTGTGCTCACTTTGTTTCATTATTGCTGTGTCACATGTCCCACTCTTCTTGAAATGCATCCCTGACCACTTTAGCTCCTGTGGTGGTTAGTAGCACCCTTTTTTTGGACCTGTGTTTGTATACTGAGGCTGCAGCCTTTACCACACCTATTGGCTCATCACTCTCTTTGGCCATCATCTACCTTCATCACCTGTACCAAAAAACAGCCTTTTTTTTTGGGGGGGGGGGGGGGAGGGGGCTGTTCTACTTGGACTCCTTGACCCTGAAGGTGAAAGCCCTATGATCCTTTGAAATGTAAGGAACTGCTCGTCTAATAACGCGCCATATGCCAAAGACTTGGATCTCAGCAACACTGTTCTGAGAGCCTGAGATCTTGCACAGGATTGCAGTTCTTAGTCTTGACAGTAGTTTGCTATGGATGGAACTACTGTGAGAGTTGTGTTTAGGACAAAAATACTGTTTGGAAAGTTTATACAAGTTTTTTTCTTTAGAATGTACTGTAGTGTAAACAGTTTGTTTTATGAATATTAGTGGCTTTGTTTTGTGCGCAGTTACAGTAAGAACACACAAATGACACAGAAACACCATATGTACAGTCCTTATCAAAAAGAAAAATTTGAAGAGGACTCTCAGTGTACAGTTTTTCAAGAGAAGTGGACAAATATTTCTGTGTTTTCTTTGCATGGAAACATATCCAGTCTGTTTTGTGGCTAAGGTATTCCTTTTTCTGAAGAATATCACATTGTAAGAAACTGCAACTTAAATTTAAGGTAAAAAAATAAAAGTACAATAATGGTGCCAATAGAGTGGCTGGTTCATACAGGGGCTTGAATTACAGTGTCTTCAGAACACAATGCAGTGGCAGTTCCTTTACATAGCACACTGGTTATTGCTTGCTAAACAATTCATCAGAGGACAGAAGCAGGTAGCTTCCAAAACATGCTCATTTTGAATGTTGGTGACAATGGATAAAACCTTGTCAATGTTGATATTCTTCGTTTTTGGTGCTACAGCCCCTTGTATGCCTTGTCCTCCCTGATGATTTCACTCCACATATCATACTTGTAGTCATTCTATGTTCATTTCCAGGGTCTGAAGGTGTTTTAATACCAAATCTAACCACCTTAATCTAGGCCTTCCATTCTTCCTACTACCTTCTGGCTTTGAGAAGGTTATCTTCATGCAGGGACCATTATTCTCCATCCTTGCTATGTAACCTAATCTTTTAAATTTTGGCTATCTTAATCATTTTCACTATACTTGGCTCTTTGTATAAGCTATAGAGTTCATTACTCTTTATTCTCCATATCCCATTGACACAACTTGGGCCATAAATTTCCCTTAAAATCTTTCTTTCAAATGTGCCAAGTTTTCCATCAGCAGTTTTTGTGGGAGTCCAGCTCTCACATCTATAGAGCTCCACGGGTCTAATTAGTGTTGTATGTAATTTACATTTTGTATCTTTCCGTAGCAGCTTCGATCCCAGTGAATGTTGGTATTACTCATGTACAACCATTGTCAAAAATTTATATGTTAATGATTCGAATGCTGCAAGTTTGTCTCATGCAGCAGTGAAAACAGCTGAAGGCATCAGTAGCAACTGCACTCAGAAATAGAGCAAAAGATCTGGAAGAATTTGTTCTCCAGGGGGTGAGGGTAATGAGTAATGGTACAAATAAAATAGGTTTGATGGGTTGAATTAGGCAAGAAGTGGACAAAATCCCAACAAAATCCATTACATCCACCAACAGCCACTTTGTGGAAGTACTTTAAAGTTTTAAAATATGAAAACCTCGGTATTGGTTGTGAATTTCCTGTGATCTTGTGGAATTGATCAACAGCAATTTTTTATTATCAAACACTGTATCTGTATGGATGTGATGCTATAACCAGTCACTCGCTAAGCAATCACAGCCCGTGGTATTCGTGCTGTGCCGTATGGGTAACAATGCTGGAAGCAAAATGGCTTGCTTATTCAGAATACCACCTCAGCAATTGCATGGAATGAAAGGTAGGGATATCAGTTCAACTGAAACAAGCACAATCCAACAAGAGAAATGATACCAATGCTGTAACTGTAATATTTTATTGTGTCATATAAAGGAGAAAAAATAATCAAAATTATCTATATACTACATAATTCTGTTATGAAATAAATAAATCTGAGAAGTTATCTTCAAACATAATAGATATATATCTATATCTTTACAATATATTAATTTATACATAATGCATATATTAATAAAATTATGAGACATTTCTCGTCAAGGTTACATGAGAACTCGGAAAATGAAGTAATGGTGTTGTTTGGTGGGACAAGTAATTGACACAAACCCCACTGATTTTGAGCTATGGGTCATATACAAACAGAGCTGGAAAACTAGAGGTGGCACTGCAGGAATGTCTGCAACAAAGTCAGTTGCTGTCAGTCGGCCAATCAAGTTGCAGGATTATCCCTCAATTAAGAAACACCTTTTTTATTGGCAACTTGTTATATGTATGGTACCATGAAACTTTGCACTATAAACTTGTTGTGTGACTCAAACAATAGAGTATCAATTAAAATAATTTTTTGAGGTGTTTTCACTATTCAGACAATCCTATTTGCCGTTCATATGGTGGTTCCTTATGCCCCACTGTATATACTATACAGCAAGGGTGCAAACATTTTCCAAAAATCTAGGAGCCACTTCCAAATTTAGGCACCACAACAGTGAAACAATTACCTTACTGAAGACCCGCACATATTAGGCAATGGCACAGGAATCAAGTCGCCACCATGACCAGGCACAAAAAATTTGTACAGCATAGCGTTAATGTGGTCACCTAACAAATTTGTTTCAAAACTTATCTCAAAAATCAACAGACAACAGTGAATCTGCAAAATCTGAGGTTTTCAAAGTGGTGCTGATGAAGATTCACATGTTCTGTAATGTTATGCAGTGTCAGGTGTTAAAAAGTTACCGACACATTGGAGGACGGTAGAGCATTCTTCGCACTATGCTTCTCCAAGACATCTGTTAACAGTTTAGTAGCCAGTGTGGCATAACATGTCAAAAGACAAGAATCTTCAACAATGCCTCTGTTCCAATTTAGGAACCAGTTCAGACTACAATGTAATATGGGTCTGTCCGTGACCTATCTCAATTGTAATGTTATTTCTTCTGACATACACATTTAAATATAGATCCAGAGTATTGTCACTCATATCAGTAATCAGAAAATTATCTTTCAGGAAAGGGTCTGCTGTCCCCTCAGTTTTGGTTCTGTCCTCATCCTGTAGAACATAAAATATTTTTCAATCCATTATGGAGGACACACAAATATCTGCAGCACCACCTCTAATGGGAATCGAGCTACACCACATCTATAAGTCCACACACAGCCAACCTGCAAGTTACTAACACTGAGAAGTATGTCAAGCCTATACAACCTTCTGTAAGTTATCAATAATTGATGACTACAATAATGGACGTGATAGTTCAATATACAACAGGGCTGCACGTACAAATTTCTGAGCATTCACAGACTCATAACCATAATTTCAAAAAGGGTCTCAATAGTTCAAACGCATACCAACCACTGCTACTGGCTTCGCTATGTGGTGAGATGCAGCTATTACATCAAATACCAACAACATAAATACATTCCATTGTCCTGTACATCCTTCTGGACTACCACTGAGGTCAACTCACAGTCACTGCTACCATTACAAGATGGTTTGATTAACAACAGCATGCAAACATAATGAAATATTTAAGCTGACTTACAATTCTGTCCCAACCACAGGACCTGTTCATATTAGTGCCTGTCCAAATTAACTGCAAATCACTTTTAAAAACAATGGGAATAATGCATTGATACGGATAAGTCCATACTGTGCTGGAAACCGTGACATCAGATAGAGATGCAAGTGTAAACCAGCACACATTATCCCTGTTAAAAAGTCTGGTCAGCATGAAAAGTTGCAATTCAGCATGGACATGACAGGAGCAACTAAGCCGATTCTAGAGTTATACACACAGCTCATACTCCCTCACTTTAATTTCAAACATCTTAACAAAGCATAAACCAGTGCCACATTCAGTCAAGTGCCCAAGATGTTAACCCATACTACATGATTCATCAGAAGGGTACTACAATTCCGAAGGGTCGATATGACAGTCCAGTAAAAACACAGCCAGTTACTGTACTTTTAAGACAGGACTTGTGGACTGACTGGTGTGACTGGAAAGAAAGGCAACTTAACAAGACTTGTACCAGAATAACTTACAGAATCAATCATCATTCTAGTAATGGAAAAAATGCAGTGGGTCAGTCACTTATATGGCGAAAATTTTGGTTTGGTGGGTCCATGTGTGAAGGAGCGCAGTTCGTACGCCATGTCCATTCCATGTGCTGTTGCGGTGTCCATGTCCGACTTGCGGAAAATGATCATGCGGATGTCAGAGTGAAGGTATATGCGACCGGACTTTGAGCTCGAGAATCTGCAAGCATTTAAAAAAAAACATAATTGACACTTTACGCAGTGCTGCAACACATCTCACGAAATTCTGATGTTTTGGAAGCTTCCTCTACATCAAGATGCAGGGGAATGTGACGGACATTTATAAATTCCGTGTGTCACGTCCTCAGATTTCAATTATATGACTGCTGATGCATGAACAAGTTGACAGACCCACACAAACTTTCAGATCCAACAGCAATTGTAACAAAACTGTAAAAGTACACATTATAAATGTATGATGTGTGCTCACTGTGAGGAACTATGTGTAAGTAAAATTTTTTTGCAGAACTTACCTGAATGGTGAACTGTCCCCTTACAACAAACAAACAATGAATTTGCACTTATTCAGAGTAGCAAGAAGCCAAAACCATATACTGAATGAATAAACAATCAGTATTAAGGATTCAGTGTCTACTGATATTACACAAATTAAAAGAAATTAAATATCCAGGTAATTTGTTTACTACATGCTTCAAAGTTACACTGTAATGGAGCAGTGAACTGGACTTTTTGACCCCTGAAGATGGGGCTGCTAGGCTGTCCCAAAACATCAGTACATAATTACCACTCCATCCTGCGTAATATCCCAAAACAGCACAGATATAAAAGTAAAACAAATCTTATTTCAGCACAGGATAAACAAAATCAAGATTCTTTGCTCACCATTGGAAGAAGAATACATTCAAACGATCACAGCTGACTGCTCAATATACAAGTTAGGATATCTACACACAGCTTCCTGCTGTTTGATTAGTTAGAACATTGCAGAACTTATGGGAAAAATGCGTAGGACATTTAATATGCGTTCCACTCCGCTCTACAACTTTCATTTTGAACATTCTTGACTTTGATGAATATTTAGCATGTTGCAAGAGGCATGTACAAAATATATGTAACCTTAATTTAATTTCTAAAATTGGTCAGTCTATATGACAATTGAATGGCCAAAGAGTCCTTCATAACTTTCTCCAATATAAAATTACATGGAAATCATACAAGATTTGATTTATTACATGTCTAAATACATACAGCAATGTCAACAGACATTCCAGAAAAATGTGCACATACAAAGCATTAGGAGTGTGGAGGGCACAACAGTTCCTTTATATGACAAAATTCAGACTGTTTCTGATAACGTTATTATTGGAGGTGGTGGTGGTGTATTTTTGTTTTTATGTGTTGTTGTTGTTAACGCTTGTTTAATGAAAATTATGCTATGGCAGAACATAAATTATCTAGTTTCTCTCATACAAACACTGGGAAATATGAATGTGGCCTTGATCCTGTCAATGCACTCCACTTACCACTTTTGCGGGATGGGGGTTGGGAAATGACTGGGAGGGTATATATAAGATATGCTCAAACAGCCATTTTTTTCTGTTGCTGTTCTAGTCAGTATTAGAAGTGGGGTGGTGAGGTTTATTTGAGTGTGCATTATGTACTAACAGCATGGTATCTGCAGGTGTCATGAGCCTAAGATTTCAAATACTGGGTTTATCAGCTATCCATCTCCACTGAAAAACTGTAACAAAACCTGCCATAGACATGGCAAGTGGAACTGCTAACATTGATTCTTTTGTTTGAAATGTTCTGTTTTCAGGCGCATTTGCAAAATTTCAAAATGTGACTATTAGCTTCATGTCTGTCTGTCTGTCTGTCCGCCCATCTGCATGGAACAACTCATCTCCCACTGGACAGATTTTCATTAGTATTTTTCAAAAATCTGTCAAGGAAGGTCAAGTTTCACCAAAATCGGACAAGAATAACATGTAATATTACATGAAGACCAACATACATTTTTGATCATATCTCATTCAGTTCTTCTTAGAATGAGGAATGTTTCACACCAAGGTTACACAGAAAATCTAAACACACACATCTTATGTTGAATAACTTTTTTTAATTGTGCTGTTTATGAGATAATATGGAAAAATATGACAGACCTTGACAGGCCATAGATGACCACGGTACATGGGGTTTGCATGCTGGATATGTAAGGCTACAAACACGCACTCAGAATATGTGATATTTATTGCTTTCCCACGGCTACAATGGTTGCACAAACGCGTCTCAATGTTACGTTACACGTGCATTGCCTGGCTTGTTCTGACAGTCGTCATTCACTATTCATCAGATAATGCACTAGTCAGAATCTTCCGCTGCCATTGTGTGGTAGTATTTTAGCAGGCTCTGACGTACTGGCTTGCTGCCTAGCACTCTTGCCAATTCCTATACAATGCACCACTCAGTGCTAAATAACCACACAACTATGCTACCCTTTGTTACAGCCATTTTTTCTCCAGTTACTTCTTCAGCCTCTGCTTTCAGTCTCATACACATTAAACATAATCTCATAATCCCGACTATGGTTGATATGTCCACCCACTTTCAAAAGGCTTGGATCACTGCCCATAGCAGTACACAATGCAACCAACATCATGGTTTTGCAGTGAACCAGTGACACAAACAAAACCCAAATCAGCAAAGAGATGCTGCTGACTGCACAAATTAACATCTAATGCATAATATGCAACAATGTCATGGCATATACCAGACTAGTTTCAACATTCGCCTTGTGTACAGTGGAGAGAGAGAGTTCTGATACATTGACATTACTGCCACAAGGAAAGTTGGTACAACTGTGAAGATGAGTTGAAAGTGCAGAAAAAAAACTGACCATTACAAACCGTTTCTCAAAACACAGCCTCCCAAGAAATTGGACACATGTCTGAGTTCACAAGTTTGTATGCCCAAAACCACAACCATAGGATGCACAAGGAGATAAGATTACATAATTACATAATCAACTATGTAAAGGTAAAGTAAAGGTAAATTCACCCTACACAATGCCATGAAAGCACACAGAAGTAGTAGAGATACAGCTCTACTCTTTCTGCAACTTCAGCACTTGATCAGGGTGGGTGGTCAATGCCACACCCTGGCTGCTTTACCCCTGGGGAATGACCAGGTACCCATTGGATAGGAGGCTGGGTGGGCCCCACAGCTGCTCTGGACAGGTGTGGAAAATCCCAGAAAATCTCGCCCCCACCAGGATTCAATCCCCGGACTTTCCAGCCCAATGCGGGTTGGATCGACTAAGTCATGAAATCTAAGACAGTGACCCTCTGAAAATATCCGAATACACAAATTTTATGTTAAACGGAAGTGATGAATGAAGATTTGTTAAGAGAAGTATATTTCATAGACCTTTGTTTTGTACAATGGCCACACAATGGACTCACTGTACCAACTATGTTAGATTCGCAAGTTTCCTGCCATTGAGAGGTTTCACTGCACATGTACAGTTGTCAAAGAACAAATCTTCACCCTGTTAAAAAGTTCACAGCAAACCGTATCATTACACGCCTCTAAATAAACTAGGTATTGAGCCTAAAACTCCAGAGTTCTCTGTTAGTATCATTCAACTATTTCACTATAATACATTGTCCATGGCTTAAAAACACACACTTCTTTGTAGTGACAACTCTGAACTTATCTTTCACTGTGTACAGTAACAGACAGGACACTGAATCCTTAGTACTGACCACTTAGTCATTCAATATACAGTTCTGACTTTTTACCACCCTTGACTAAGTATAAACTTACAGTAAGTAGTTCCATGTAATAATGTTCTGGTTATTGTACATGTAAGTGTAGGGTTCGCTGTGGTCTCAGTGAAGGGGTGTACCTCAACAGATCACCTCAAAGTGCATGCACCTGTTATGTGTACATACACCGCGTACTTTAAAAGAGAGAGAGAGAGAGAGAGAGGGAAAAAAAAGGTAAATCAGTCCCATTACAGACCCAAGGTGCCCAGAGGGTTCCAGATTACGTGACAATGGCCCAGAATGTTGGTAAGCTTGTCAGTCTTATGCACTGGCCTTTTTTACCCCCAGGAAATACTCCTGGTACTCATTTCTGTTAGAGGCTGACTTGACCCCAGGGACATAGTGTGACCAGAAGGATTATGTCAATGAAAAATTCCACTGACACCACCTGGAACCGAACCAGCGACCTTCTAATTTGTAGCACAGCACCTTAACAATTGTGCTACCACGGTCCCCCACTTTAAAAGAGTACTGTTCCAAAAATCACACTCCGTATCTCATGTTTTATGAAGAAAGTCCCATGCTCACAAACTTACATAAAGCTCATCTGAATTCAAACATATAAATATTAGCAACCACAAACATGTATTAGAACCATTTGGTTATTGTCAATATAATGTGAAAGTCTCTCATTACCATCTTACCATTATGATCAACGTATTTTAATATCAGAAGTGTACAACCCATGGCCCACCAAGTTGTGTTATATAATATAGACTACATATACATACAAAGTATATCTAAAATGCTTGGACAAATTTCAAGGTTTCTTCACATCAAAACGAAGAAAAAAGTTCATATAAACATATGCCCAGAAATGAGTCATTTTAGGGTTAAATTTAAAGACTGCATTCAACAATAAATAGCTTAACTGGGTAGTATTTTACTTAAAACTGACATAGTACTTTAATGAACAATAAATGCTCAAAATGTCCCCAACCTGAATCAATGCATGCATGGACACATCTATCATGGACCATTGTAAACTTTCGAAAGGCCCGACGAGGCTGCAAATGGTTTCACACGAATCTTTTCATTTTCAATTGAAGCTAAGTATACTACAGTTTAAGTGTCTCCACCAATACTAATGTAAAGGAATGAGGTCAAAGTGTTGTTGCACTGTACCTCACAAACTGTGTTAAGTGTTTGCAGAAGTGAACGTTCTTCCATATTTCAGTGTGGGGAACTCATTCCTCAAGTTTGTCCAAGAATTTCAGGTATACTCTGTATACACTATAAAATATTACACAGTTTAGGCAGTCAGAAATGCCACTTACCATTTTTACGTGTTTGGCCCACAAACCAGCCCACAAAAAAGTTTGTGGCCCTTTGCAAGAAAAGGTGGGACACACCCACTTTATACTGTCATTAGTGTAAGCTGTACATTTTTAAGTCTGATACTGCAACAAAAGTGTAATTATTTTAAGGTAACTTCACTTATCTGGTTGCCGATACAGACCAACCATAAAAAGAGGTTTTCTGTGTGAATGTTAAGTCATATTAATGTCGCAGATAAGAACGTTATTTGGTCAATCATACGAAAAGAAAAAAGAATGCACTTTATTACCCATGGCCCACCTACAACACCATGGTGTCTGCATGTGAATCAGAGGCAAGGTTTTTTTTTTTTTTTTTTGTTTTGCTGACCGTGCATCTCGGTATAATCTTAGTAATTAACCAACTTAATGAACAAATTCTTGTTTTATAATAAGTTTATTATATGCCTCTACATGTTCGAGCACTATGTGCTCATCATCTTATATTTTTAACAATTTTAACAACCAGATATATGTAACCTTGTAGATACAACTACTAATCAACAAATTATACGATTTTATGACTAGACAGGCTCAGCAAACATATGCTGTAAATAGACACAGTACCTTTTTAATAAGTTTAACAACTGGATAAACGTAACCTCTACATGGCATAAAACATGTTTATAGTAAGTAATATACAGTAATCACACAAAAAATTCATACATAAATTTTACTACCATGTGCTCATGTTTATAGAATTGTATTTTAGGAATTTTAGACCACTCACTTGTTTCAGTGGGATGATAACAAATGCTGTATAATGCAATTTTGACCTCCTGATGATGAGCACATAGTGCTCAAAACATGTAGAGGCATACAATAAACTTATTATAAAACAAGAATTTGTGCATTAAGTTGGTTAGTTACTAAGATCAGAGGCAATGGTTTTCATGTCCTTGGTTACAGATATTTCCATTTATCCAAGGACACATTATTAATTATGTGGAAATGTATGCAATTACCTTTAGAGACATGTGAGCCAGGCTTACAATGACCCTCTACCTCCTGGGATGTGTTTCTACCTGTCTTGCTCATGGCATATCTGCATTCTAATGGCCTACTGTTTGGAAATGCAGTGGATTTGAGGAAGTGAACCTTCTGTCCTGACACTACATAGCACTAGTAATGAACTTGCAATCACTAAAAATATTATCACACCAATAGGGTGAGAAGTTCATGATGCAATATGCTTTGAAGAAAATTAAAACGCATTCTGTACTATCTGTGCTCTTGCATAAATTATATAGGGCGTTTCATAATGGACTCCGGGATTACAAAAATTTATTATAGGAAAACCATAGGACACGTATTTACTAAACCTGTACAGATGGAAGGAACAACTCAAAAATTTTTTCCCAGTAAGTTGTTTTTCATCATAGTTTACATTTCTGCCGCTAGGCAATGTGAGCGTATGTAGTGAGAAAATGGCCGCTCAGGGAGAGAAGTTGTTTTGTGTGTTGGAATATCACACGAGTAAGTCTGTGGTTACTGTGCAACATGCATTTCGTGCAAAGTACGCAAAGGACCATTGCCATGTGACCTCGCTGACCTAAAGGCACGGATCATTGCAGCAGTGAAGAATATCGATGCACAACTTGAATATCATATCGATGTGTGCCATGTTACTGGTGGTGCACACATCAAACATCTCTAGTTGTCAAATAAACACTTTTTCAGTTTTCCTGTGGCTGTGAACAATTCCACAAAGGTAGGTCCTTTGGTTTTCCTGTTATAAATGTTTGTAATCACGGAGAACATTACGAAATGCCCTGTATTTAGTTCCCTTATGTTAGCACAGATGTTGGCAAACATATTCAATCTCAGCAATAAGGTTTTATTTTGATCAGTAACGTAATATAACTCTATTAACAAAATGGAGCTCACCTTATAAAATGGCTGTGAATCATTTTCCAGAGCACAATAATTCCTGGCAAATGGAAATATGAATGGCGCTCTCTCATGTATGTGTTAATGTGCACCATATTTTCTTCAATACCCTGTGCACATTTTTCTATAAAAATGTGACCAAAAATTGGGCCACACAGCTCATTCCCAAAAAGGCTGACAATAACATGTAGCCTTTTCAGTGCAAGTCTGTCAACAATACTCACTCCAACTTTCATTTTCTCTCACATCCCCATTACACAGCTGCAGGCTGCAGTGCACACAGATGTTACATGATGATGATGTGCACACTGAGCGCAAGTCATTAAGACATGCATTTAGATCTTTCTAGAATGCTGGGGAACTTAAAAATAATTCAGGAGGCACAATAAATCACGATTCATGCCACTCACAGACAATTAGTGTCTGAAATACAGTAAAAGTTTTGGAACACATCTGTGAGAACTTCCACCTGGACATGTCATGTGGCTATCATGATGCACAAAATTATTCCCATCCACTGCTGCTGTTTTGTTTCTAAAAATGTGTTTCACTGCTAGCATTTATTATCCTCAGTGTGTATGAGGACGAAGCATGGCAGTGATGGAATGCATTTTTAGAAACAAAACAGCATTAAGTGCAAGGCACTGTACCAGAATAATATTGTACAACATAACAGAGAAGTGGCAATTCAAATATATGGTGTTTTTCTTTCTTTCTTTCTTTCTTTCTTTCCTGCTTGCTTCGCAAATAATAATTTGTGTATTAGAAGAAAGGAAGTAACACCCAGTGGCAGAACTGAGATCCTGGAATATTACGAGTGTTGTGCAAATAAATGAAGAATATCACATCCCAATTTCAAGACGATGTACACATACATGTGCGTTTGTACTTGATATATATCTTAATCCTTTAAAACATTCACAGACTTTTTGCGTGTTTTATTTCTTCAAACTGGGGCAAGTGACTTGGGACTGTGGGGTATTTCAGAAAATATGGCATAGCTTGCTGCAGACAGTTCCATTCACCTCCCACCCTGACAATATAGTTCCACTGTTATCCTCCTGTCTTCCTCTTGGTCAGTTCTCATGCTCTTCAAACATTGCTTGTATCACTACAAAGAATCCATCCAAGTCTGGGGCTCTGTTAGAAGTTTTGCTCATGGGATAAAGTTTTCATGAAGTGCTTTAGCCCTATGCCCAAAACTCAAGCTGCATTACCACTTTTGGACTCTTTTAACATATTAGCAGTACCCTCCATATCCAGAGGCCATCTCCATCTACAACACAAGGACATATGCTGTGGTACCAAGTGACCATTCAACATTATCAGATAACTGCTTTGAAATTTTTTTAATGAATATATAAATTCCGCATTTCAGTCCCATACAATGGCCGCATGCAAGCTTCCACATACTTACCTGCCTAAAAACAAATGCAAGAGGAGGCACATGAGAGACAGCAATCTGTGGATATGTGTGTTTTTGTGTGTGTGTGTGTTTCCATGCACACACATGTGTTTGCAACTAATATTCATGGAACATGATGTGAATATTATGCCACTGAAGATCAGCCCAAGTGCCACTGTTTTGCTTTCTTGCATCAGTAATAACAACATGGCTGATCGGCAGATTTGGGAAGTAGAAGCAGCATTACTCCTATTTCCTTAACAGCCTTCAAATTACATTCAGCAATACATCAAGGAAAAATAAGCAACTTCTGTTAAGGTATTATTTCTATATGGTGTAAAATAACAACATGGTGACTGTGCAAACAGTTCCTTGAGTTTTCAGTTTTGACGCTGATAACTAAGAAACAACTGGAGCCAAGTGCATGAAATATATGCATGTTATGTATGAAATAAAGGTAAAGGTAAAGTGATCCTGTTACAGGCCCGGTGTGGCCCAGAGGGTGGGTAGAGGTATAGCTCTACTCTTCCATGACCGCGGCACTAGAAGGGGGTGAGTGGTCAGCAGCATGCCCCGGCCGCACTTTACCCCCAGAAAAGACCCGGTACCCATTTTACAGGAGGCTGGGTGGGCCCCAGGGCCGGTCTGGACGGGCGGAAAATCTCGTCCCCACCAGGATTCGATCCTGACCGCCCAGCCCGTAGTCAGTCGCTATACCAACTGAGCTACCCAGCCCATGTTATGTATGAAATACTGCATGAAAATCACCACTACAAACATGATGACAATGCAAGACTTTGAGGTTTTGCCCAACAAATTTTACATATACAGAATCTGTACTTCAGTAATATTAAACTGAATGAGAAAAACAGAAATATATGCAGCAGGAAAGAAAGCTTTAAGAATTCTACTTGGAACTGCCTGTTAACCTTTTATTGACTGAACAGAATGCCCACGAGCTGTTCAGCTGATAAAAGGTTAAAACTTACACTGATGAAACATGATACACTCAGTCACCATCAACTGTAGGTGATGGCATTGGTATACAAACACACACAAGGCTACTGCAATTTACCTGAGGTGTATGAGGTATCGCAGCCACTTCTGAGCATTGTCTGGTTGTTTTTCAGTTACATTGGCAGGCATGTAAAGGGTGCGCTGGCGGAGGAAAGTCTGTGAATTGGCAGGCATGTCAGCCAGATCGTACATAACAACAAACATCTTGACAACTGTACCAAGTGGATTGAAGAGGGTCACTTGTATGGTACCACAACGTGGAACGTTGTAACCCTTCTTGCCGAGATTGATATGCCCCTGTAACATTTGCAATCCAATATTTTAGGTTTCACATTTCAGGCCGTATTCAAAGCCAGTTTCAGTGCACATCTTACAACAGACTTACAAGATATGGTGTGGAAACTTTATCATTGTCACCGATTGTGTAGAAGAAGACGGTAACAGGCAGTACCAAGTGACGAGGACAGAAAGATCCGCTCGCACCCAGATCTGCAGTGAACCCCTGCACTGTACTCACTGGCTCCAACCGGCCATTCAAAACAGACTCTTCAAAGCTGCCTGTAACAGATCAAACAAAGGCTGTGGACTGGTGTCTCTCCCGTCACTCCCTGTCCACTGTTTACAGATTAACAAGCCTAAGGTAGGGCAAAATAATGTGAATCCAATTTTCAAGGGACCAGACAACTGCCAAATTACTGAATGTAATGGAATATCAGACATATAGAACTATTATTTTGCCTGTTGCTTTGTATGGGTGTGAAACTTGGTCGTTGACATGGTGGGAGGAAAGGAAGTTGAGGGTGTTTGAGAACATGGTGTTGAGGAGAATATTTGGACCTAGGAGGGACGAGGTAACAGGGGAATGGAGGAGATTGCATAACGAGGAGCTAAATGATTTGTACCCCTCATCCAATATTGTGCGGGTGATAAAATCGAGAAGAATGAGATGGGCTGGGCATGTGGCACGTATGGGTGAGGAGAGGGGTGTGTATAGGATCTTGGTGGGGAAACCGGAGGGAAAGAGACCACTGGGGAGACCCAGGTGTAGATGGGTGGATAATATTAGGATGGATCTCCAGGAGGTGGGATGTGGGTATACGGACTGGATTGGGTTGGCCCAAGAAAGAGACAGGTGGCAGACGGTTGTGAGTGCAGTAATGAACCTTCAGGTTCCGTGAAACGCGGGGAATTTCTTGACTAGCTGCAAACCAGTTAGCTTCTCAAGAAGGACTCTGCACCATGGAGTAAGTAAGTAAGTAAGTAATGGATTATCAGATGATACCTGCACTGACGTAAGTTCTTACAGGTAATTTTGTTTTGCTACTGCTATACTTGGGGCTGTACAACTATCAGAGGAGTATTCCATTTGGTTATCTCCTTCAGGGTTATTAGGGTCTTCTTCAGTGTCCTCTGCCATCTTCATAGCTCAAGAAGTTGTTGAAGCAGAAGACAAGGAGTCCAGCGATATCACAAAAGTTGAAGTACAGACACTCTTGGAGGCATTGCTGAATATGCCTCTGATATCTACCTGTTTCACTGAAGAAGCTTTTTTCTGGTAAAAAAGCAATACTCCTGGTCTAACGACTGCTCTCCCCAAATGCCAGATTATGAGGATTTCCACGTATGGGACGTCAAATTAAAGGAATTTTGCTGCATTTAGGAGTCACCATCACTCTGTCCATGCACATTGCAAGTGGGTGGTGCACAGTGTTGTGCACAGTTGGCCTTCAGTTCGGTATACACATACATTCAGAATCCCAATTTAAGATTTCTCAATTTAAGATCTCCCCACATTTTAGGTTCTTTTTTGTGGTTCCCACCAATAGCCCATACAAAATATGCACAATTTTTCATGATTTAAGGTTTCTATGTGTGAGTTTTGTGAGCTAGAAACCCCGTGAATGAGGAGGTCCTGGC
>Ga0123355_10004004_pt1 | contig 21325 bp, 14 predicted proteins | sample TergutEmb28metaG_3_FD_89872 | JGI IMG/M metagenome (GOLD analysis project Ga0123355, IMG submission 89872) | Embiratermes neotenicus P1 segment gut microbial communities from Petit-Saut dam, French Guiana - Emb289 P1 | ecosystem: Host-associated > Arthropoda: Insects > Digestive system > Gut ...
CAGCAGCAGCAGCAGCAACAACAACAACAACAACAACAACCCATATCTACCATACAGTGGCGTGTGTTTATAATACAGAACATAGAGCACTGTTTTCTCTCCATGGTAATGCTTAAAGGTTTCCTTCAATTGTCAATTAGTGCAGAATGCTATCCATAAGTTACAGAAGGGGGGGGGGGGATGGCAGCGGCTAGCTCAACTGAAACTCTAGAACTAACACAAATCAGAAAAGCATCTAATAGATCAAGAGAAGGGCATGCATGTTATGGCAGCCTGTACAATTATGTGTACAAGGCTTGTTATAAATACTACATTTATATTCATTATGGAAAACAAATAAGAAGCATTATGTTAGCTATGATAGTGGATGATAATCAGCAATATTTCAGGTACTACCTAATATTATCTAATGCAAGATGCCTGTCCAGCAATGTGTGTACTGAAGTTACATTTTTCTGCTTTGTTTACTCATCCAAAGAAATTAAAATTTTCTACTAAAACCAAAAGTATGCAACATTACAAGCAGTGCCAGAAGTGCTGCCAGTGACAAGGTATAAAGAATATCTATTACCCTTAAAGAAAATGTGGCCCGATAAAGAGGCATGGATATAATACCCAGTCAACCGTAAGGAAACAGCAGAGAAAATTAAGGAACACTGTAAAAGTGCAATGACAATTACAGCTAGTAAGATCACACAAATTAGGGTGTACACAGTGGAGAAAATGGAAAAGATACTGGCTCTGAGGATTGAGCATTAACACCAGAATGCCATTCCTGTATCAATCATCATCATGCAGCTAAGCAGAAAAGTTTGAGAGCCCGAATGCTATCGAGGCCAATCTGAAAGTGAAATCCTTTCTGCCAGTGCTGGGTCATGTGAATGTTTCATAAGGCACCATGGATTCCACAACTTTAACCCAACAGATTAAGCTGCAGCTGCTGATTTAGTTGCTTCTCAGACACTTATAGCACCCATCCAAGATACAATTGAAAGGTATGGATACTTGCTGCATTCAACTGACTATACTATGCACATTTATTGTAATGTGAGTACGAGTGATAATTTATTTTTTAGTGTTGAATAACATTTCTCTGCTTTGAAACATGCCCCTATTATAACCACATAAAATTAACTCACTTTATGCCATTTTGTTTTGTGTGGTGATGTCCAGGAACCCATTAATCATGTGTAACAAGTGATACCTGTTGTCTTAGCTACTTCAGCATCATTGCAGAAACCAAAAAATAGACATCAACAAGTACACTATAATTAGGACAGAATCCTTACTTAATGTTTCCCCTCATTGACATTTAACTCCAAATGTCCCAAACAAATACTGTTTTCCAGTGGTTGGCCTTCAATGCTTCAAGATCCAGAATGTCTGAGGTTTAAGTTCTAGTCTAGACACCTACTATATGACTGCACTTTTTAATGGTTTCCCTAGTTCCTCTGAGAAAATGCTGCAATAGTACCTTCAAATAAGCCATGGCTGCATCCTTCCACATTATTTGAAATTGGCATTGTACTGAACAATATCTGGGCTGGTGATATAGCAGAATTCAATAAAAATACAACGGTCAACTTTATCAAACCAATAAACCCAGTGCTTCCCTAAGAAAACTTACAGTGGGATTTAAATGTACTGGAATGCAGTTTCAAAAAGTATAAAATACCATCAGCCAGCATTATAACTTACCCAACATGCCAGAAGAGAATTGCACCATCTGAACCTCCACTGCAGAAAAGGCCCTCATGGTATGGATGCCATGCCACACTACTTGCTTCCTTCTTGTGACCACGGAAAGTTTGAACTTCTTGTGACAGGTTGCGCAGGTCAAATAGTTTAAGCAGATGATCTCGAGATGCAGTCACTAACCAATTACCATTGGAATTCCATTTAATATCCATCACAGTGCTCTTGTGGGCATGGCTGCAGGCAAAATTTACTTTGGCTTACTAACCTGTGAACTGTTTATATGACTGTGTTGCCTCTCTACAGAACATGCAACAGCTTACACCATTATCTAACAATGGACTAAATTTTACCATACAGCAACAATAATTTTCCAGTCTGACAAATTGTAACAGGCTAATTTTTATCCATGTATTTCAGACTTCCCCTACCCACTGTCATACCAAAACAGCACCACACATATTTACCATCACCACTTAGGGGAGTGATATACCTCATCCAGCTTGCATATTATTATAATCAAAGTCAATTGGCATCTCACTTTAGACTCTGCATTTTGTTGTAGCAGGTTAAGGAAGTTGGTTTAAATGATCAACACATTGTACATATTGGCAGCAATAAGTAAAATCAACACAACCACTATGTGTTCTACTAAACTTTTAAATATAAATGCAAATATTCAACTCACCTCTCTAATCACAGAACATATAAAAAGTGAACCTTCAGGTGATCCAAACTTAGGGTTATGGACACCTTTGCTTACCACAGACTTGTTTCAGCAAATTTAATACTGTATAGTTATTTTTTATCTAATATAAATTGCTACAGCAAGTTTTACACTCATACAAAATATGGAGGAAATGATTATAAATAACAGACATCTGTAACTAACAAATACCACTCTCACAGCTAACCAACTTATTGCAAGTTTATGAAATTCTCTAAGTCCATACAAATCACCTAAACTATAAAACAGTTTTCTGACCTCTAAATGAAAAATGGTGCTGTGCGACCACATAGATTTCTAAATTACTATACAGGTTTGCATATGCAATGACTCACGTTTTTGTGAATATGAATACTGCCTTAGTGATAAAGCATTCATCGCTGGTGTCATGGAAAAGGCCATGAAAGGACAATTTAGCAAACTTGCTTTCAGTAGCTCATCAAACTCTACTTTTAATAGTATAATGAATTTTGTAACTGCTAAAATGTTTCTGCCCACACTGCAATGTTTGAAATTCCATATTAAATACATACATACATATATATAATTTTCTGTAAATGATAAAATTCTCACTGTCTAAAAATTTTTATGGGTGCTGTTAGAAACTTCTGCTTTGAGTGAAGTGAACCCAGAAATGTTGTAACTTGATAAAAATGAAACTTGTAAAGGCTATGAATCTGAAATGCCTGCTCTACACAGTAAAAATCTGTTCACTGAAATGATTGTACATACAGAGTTGCTAGAGACTGGCCTGTCTTCGGATCCCACAGTTTTACTGGTTGTTGATTGTCCTTACTGCCAGAGATGATAAGACCTTTCTGTGGATGCCAATGTACACATTTGACATCAGCACCATGTCCTGCAATCAGATAATATGTTATGTACAGAGAATGGTCTAGTCATTAAAATAAAGACAGAAGACAGTTCAAAGTTCATGTCCCTACACACAACATAAAAGCCAACACTTTCTATTAGGACAGTTAAAGCAATGTATTTAATTCATTGTGAGATTTAAAAGTTCTAACACCAATGTTGATGAAAATTCAAGCCCCCTATATCTATTAGGTTTGTCTGATGATTGATAACCTTTGACAATTTACCATTAACCAGTCACTCAGCCTATCAAAAATTTAAATTCAGTACTTACAAAGGTCAACAACCCTTCTGAAACAAATTCACATCTTGCTACCGTTCTTGCATCTTTGTAATTCCAAAGTTAGGAACACAGAAAGGGTCTTCTCCCATGCATGAGGTAATGCACACTGTTTTATTAATAGTTTCAATATCAAAGAGAAAAGAACATTTTAATTATGAATAAAATAATGAAATATTTGTATAGACCAAGGAGATGTAAAAAAGTGCATGTCATGAAGGCTTATGGGAGAATGGATGCATAGCTCACTAATTCTTAACCTTAGCACTAGAGAGAGGTAAGTGGCCAGCTTCATGCCTTGGATGCTTTACCTCTGGGAAAACAGCCTCCAGTACCCACTGAATGGGAGGCTGGGTGGGCCACAGAGCTGGTCGGGATGTTTCAGAAAAAAGTCCCTTGCCCCACCAGGAAGAGGATTCCTCATCTTTATCAAGTACATCCCATTGTGATATATGAACAGTAAAGGGGAAGTATAAACCATCAACCATAACTGAATTTCATATTAGTTCTTTTGCTTGCTACATGTTTCAGCATTAGCGGAGAGCCATCATCAGGAACGTATAAGATGAAACTAGATAAAAGTCAAGAATGTATATTAAAAATATTAAAATATAACAAATGTATCTTGTATTAAAATATTAGAATTGTATTGGATTCCAGTACTTCAGTCATGAAAGGGAAGTTCTTCAATGTTAAAATAAGCCTTGTAGGGTGCAATCTGTAAACAGAAGTCTTGATAAGTTCACCTTTCTAATTATAACTGAATACCTAACAAGGGGTTTACATTAATTTTGTTTCTTAATTTTGATTGATGCTGGAGAGGTACCATACATTACATAGGGTTTCCTCATGGTTTTTCATTATTTGTATTGCATCTAGTCAATCAGTGAATTTCAAAATGTAAATAGATATATAATGTTGGGACTATTATGTACAATTTATGCGTAATATAAAAATAAGTGCTTTAATCTGATACAAACTTCCTCCTAATTTTATCAGATGATGATAATAATAACTGTCTTTGTATTATTACATATTATATTATATTATAACTTATGGTATATTATATTACTGTCATACACATTTTTATATATTCATTTACAATTCTGAAAACATCAACTTATGAAGACTTCTGTTTACAGACTATACACTATTTGAAGAACTGAAAGTACTGGATACTACTGTAATATTTTAATATACATTTAACATGTTTTAATACTTTTAATATATAATCTTGATTTTTATCTAGTTTCAGCTTATACAACTTCAATTTTTTTGAAGCTGAGAACTCAGCTATACAAAAAAGTATCATAGTAATGGGTTGTATATAATTATCTTTCTCTATGTGTTTTGATTGCCTAATTATGTCTTTCCACTACAGCAAAAACATGTAACAAGCAAATAAAACTGACAAAAATTCAGTTGTGGTTGGCACTTTGTACCTCCGTTTTACTGATGATTCCTCAATTGTCCAGCCTCTAGCCTGGTCACTAAATGAACTATGCTATTCAAGCAGACTGTACATTTCCCACTACAAGTGAGCCACAAGAGGTTGGTGACGCTCTGTTTATGGATCATGAATACTGCTGGCAACAAGAAAATCTGTAAACTACTGAGGTGACTAGTCACTGGCTTTTTACCACAGGGGCCTGGGTCCTACCACAGAACAATCCATGTGGAATTTGTAATGGACAAAGTGGCAGTGGGACAGGTTTCTATCTGTGTTTTACTTTCTCAATATCATTCCACCAATTATCCATACTAATATGTCATTCATCTGCCATTCACACTATAAAATTTTATCAACTGATAATGCCGTGAAACACAACACTAGAATGAAAGGCTAACAGAAATTTGATATGCACTGGTATGCAAGATCTAAAACTGGAACACTAAAAATAAGTGCCTTGAGTTTTCCATAGCATTGCTGATGAAGATTGGTCTTTCGTGGGCCAAGATGCTGTGTTGATGGGTATTGTGTTAGCAAAATTTAGAAATATCTTCAGGGTAGTCAAAAAAATAAAGAATGACCTTTTGACTATCCTGAAGATGGAGGCAGTAAGCTCTTCCGGAACGTCGGCCATAAATTACCAATCAATACGGCGTCATAACTCAAAAGACTGTAATCTTCAATAAAAGATTAGTTGATTAAATCATGGGCATAAATTATTCAAGAATAATGTGAAGCTTGAGAGAAGGGTGACATAGACAGGCAGACAGAGAAAGATGTTAAATAAATGACCACTGGGAAAGCCAAGGTCTAGGTGGAGAACTCAAGTGAGAAAGGGCATACAAAATGGAGTACAGGAAAAAATAACACAAGACACAGAATGACTCCTTCAGAGTGGAAACAGAAGGATAGCTTTGCCATAGCACAACACACCTTGGTAGCAACTTCAGGCTACAATAATGAAAGGAAGAACAAAAATTGTTTTGGATACTCTGTGTCAGTATATCATTTGAAATAGTCATTGGACATATCCAAAAGAACTTCCCTCCACAGGTGGTAGCTGACACCTGGCAACCTGTACACTGCTTACATGTAGCATTTTAGATTCTGATGAATTAATCTGTAGTGTACATCATTAAGAAATCTACACAATTTTTTACTGTATGCTCATGAATACTCACATTTTTTAAATAAAATTTTCTTTAGGGAACACTGAGCAGAACTTACAGCCTACTTTCCCACTACACAAATTTCCAGTTCAATATGTCTATTACTGTTGTTTTACCTTATTTACATTTTATGCAAGATATAAACAAAGGCTGTTATATGTTTTTATGCACATTTCTGCATAATTCTGAAACTTGCTTTCCTATGCAAAATGTTATCAACAAAACATAAAACAATCAATGAATAACTGCGGCAATTAAAGTATCTGTAAGCATAAGAAGTCTCTATATTTTGAGCGTACTACTAATAGTCCCATAATAAAAGCATACTATACTCAGTACAGTATAATATTATGAAAAGTAATTAGAAGGCTAAACATTTATATTACAATGGATTAATAAAAACATTCTTGGGAGGGGGGGGGGAGGGGGGGAGGGAACATTACAGAAGATGATATATCAAGAAACTGGTAAATCTAACCTTACAAATAACATTCTCATGGAATTTAACTTGGGATATAGATCCCTTAACAGGAGTAATGCCACCAGTGTATTCAATAAATATTACTTAAATGTAATTGATGAACTAAGGATACAAAAAGCTAATATTGAACCTACCAAAGTTTCACTTAAGGAAGCTTTCTCTCAGGGATTTCCTGAAGTAATCAATATCCCAATTACTGAATCTGAAGTAAGATGTCTTAAAAAATTTACATTGAAATGTTTACAATGGAATATCTGATAAAATTATAATAGCAGGTTGCAATCAAATTAATAAGCCCCTTGCCTAGATTCTTAATATGTCACTGACACTAGGAATATTCCCAGACCGTTTGAAACTCTCCATCATAAAACCACTTTATAAAAATGGAGATAAATCACAAATTTTCAATTATTGCCCTGTTTCTCTACTTACGGGATTCTAAAAAATCATCAGAATCATAATATACTGAAGATTAAAGCAATGTGCAATATATTAACTTCAGAACAATATGGTGTCCGAGACGAAGTATCAACCAATAATGCCATTTGTAAACTTATTAATTTTGTTCATGAAGCATTGAATAACAACCACTACATTGCCTGCATTTTCTGTGACATAAGTAAGGCAATGGATTGCTTGAGTCATGAGGTTCTGTTGTCTAAACTGGAACACTACAGGTGAACAGAATAATTTTAAATTGGTTTAGGTCTTATCTAAATGATAGAAGACAGAGTTTACTTAGAATATATAGCAACTCATTACTTGCAGTCAGATTGGGAGTTGAAGTCCTCAAGGTTACAACCTGGGCCCATCGCTGTTTAATACAGACATAAATGATCTCCCAAAAATTATGGATAAACTCACACACACCATAAAACATGCTGATGACACAAATATTATAGTAACATCAACTAACTACAACAATTTACAGAAAAAAGTAAATTAATTTTTCAACTCATTTCTGAATAGTTTCAAATAAACCAGCTTGTACTGAATAATAACAAAACATTTGCAATTAACTTTTCATTGACTAAAACTCTGACTTATACCCCAAGTATAATACTTCATAATCAAGATCTTACTCTTGCAGAATCAATTAAATTCTTGGGTATGCATTCAGATAGCAATTTATCATGGAAACTCCACAAAGAAAAATTATTGAAAAAAATGAGTATAGCATGCTATATGATAAGGAATTCCTATTATTGACTCTAGACTCATTAAAGACAGTTTATTTTGCACATTTTCAGTCATTGTTGCAATCTGGGATAATTTCTGGGGTCAACAACGAACCTACATAAGGCAGTGATACTGCAAAAGAGAATAATAAAAGTGATGTTGGGATTAAGGTGGGCTGGGACAGCTCAGTTTGTATAGTGACTTGCTACTGGCTGGATATTCCAGGGATAAAATCCCAGTGGGGACAAGATATTCTGCACCCATCCAGACCAGTCCTGGGGCCCATCCAGCCTCCTATACAATAGGTACCAGGTCTTTTCCGAGGGCAAAGTGGATTAGGCGTGGCATTGACCACCCACCCCCATTGAGTGCCGAGGTTAAGGAAAGAGTAGGGCTACAACTCTACTCTCCCTTTGGGCCTTTGTGGCCTGTTCTAGGGTAAACTCTGTTGGGATTAAGACAAACGACATCTTGTAAAGAAAAATTTAAGAAATTACAAATATGTAGGTTATTCAGAAAGTAAGTACCATCTGTGCATATCTCTCGCACATCCTCGAGACTGTCACTGTGCGAATGTGCAGTGACTTCCTCTATGAATTGAGAAGCCACAGACGCCATTTCGTGAAATTCGTGTTATGTTTATGTTTGTTCCTGTGCATTAAACATGTTTAAGACAATTGAAGGGGCCGCCGACTGTGTAATACAGTCTGTAATTCGTTTTTTGAATGCTAGGAATGTGCTACCAAGTGAGATTCATCACCAGATCTGTCAAGTGTATGGTGACAATGCGATGAGTGATAGCATGGTTAGGAAATGAGTTCAGATGTTCAATGAATGATGAGAGAACGTGCACAATGAGGCGCGAAGTGGGCGTCCATCTTTGGTGAATGATGATTTGGTGTGTAAGGTCAACGAAAGAGTGCGTGACGACAGACGTTTCACAATTTTTGATCTGTCCCTGCACTTTCTTCAGATTTCAAGGACTCTACTCTATGACATTGTCAGTAGTGGCTAACATCGCAGGCGGCTGCATTCTATGAGGCGGGTATACAAAACTTGTGCCCTGCTATGATAAGTGCCTCAATAATGGTGGCGAATATGTGGAAAAATAGTTTGAAGAATGTAGAATCTGATAACAATAAAATTTTATATGAAACCTTACTTGATTTTTTTAATAGCGAAATGGTACTTACATTCTGAATAAGCTTCGTATTAACTACACCGAGTTTATATATCCTTGAAATTACGTTTGTCATTAAAAATCCTGATAAATATCAAACTAATGTTTTAATTCAGAGCAAAGACATGAGACAAAAAATTCAACTTCATTTACAATTAGTAAGACTATCTTCAATCCAAAAGAGTGTCTGCTAGTCTTCAAGAAGCACATTTAATAAACTTCCCCCACACATTGTACAACTACATGAAAATACTATGGCCTTCAAGAACACTCTAAAAAAAATTTCTAAAAAAATGCAGTGTAGTCAATAAATGATTTTATATTAGGTAATTTCTAAGAAGAAGAGTTCAAATTTTTAAGGAAGGTAAGATTATGAATAACTGTAAAAAATAGTCGACTTCATATTATGTACAGTACACATGCAACATTTTATACACAATAATTTGTAATACTCAGCTGTACATAACTACTGGACTATGATAAGATAGTGCTGTGCAATCGAATTTTCGTATTGTATTGTACTATACTGACCAATTTCGTATTCATTTCAACTTAGTTTAAATAATGGACCTGTAAAATGTGAATTATGTAAATGTAAATATATAAATGTGAATACAGATTCTATATGTATTGAATTGGTCAGACATAACCTCATATTTCGAACTGTCAGAATGTCTGCAATCAAAATTTCACATACACTGCATAATGGTGTTCACATGTCTCTCTCTACATGAAATTTTTACATGCCTAACTCCAGTGGTTTCTTAGGTGTCACCTTCAAACCAAAAATAAAGAAGATACTTGCATAAATGCCATTTTGTTATTTTCTATTCTAAAGAAATATAACTATAAAAACTTTGCACACTTTTTCAAGTCTATTATTATACATCATTTCAACACGTCAAAGAAAGCTATGCATGTACTGCTGCCACCTCAAAAATTAATATGTCTACTATCTTGTTACTGATTGCAGAAAATTGACAACTAGAGCATTGGTGTGTCATCCAATGGCATATGATCATAGGAAGTTTGGTGCAAATTGATTGACTTATTCAAAATATAAAATGGGTAAACACACTGACCAACACACACACACACACAAAGGATGATAATCTCACAAATCCAACTTCCACCCATTTAGAAAGGAGTTTTATGACAACACTGTGTTGTGTTTCTGTATGTCCCCATTCACACACTGTATCAGTTGGCCTTTTAGTCTTTTTTTTAATGCTTGGCATCCTGTTGTGCTCTCTACTTTAATAAACAGTACATATACACCGTCAACACAACTTTTAATATTGCTTATAAATAACATGTCACATTACCTCTAGCAATACGTTTTGACTTACTTATATTCAGGTCAATATGGTATAAAAATGTCAAAACTTCTAGAAGTGTATGAATTATAAAATTTCATGTGCCAATTCTGGAACTACAACTCCATTCCATATGCAGGTATTTACAGTACAGATGACCTCAAATATTGCTTCTGAATTAAACTGTGTAAAGCTTTCCTTTCATTTTAAAGTTTCCCAAACATTTTATGGGTTATAATTAATGTTTCCATTTTTTGTTATAAATGTAATACCTTCCTAGTTTATTTTCTTTCTTCACTGGCAAAGTGCATTTTTTAAAATAAATGTTAAATGAAATAAATGGTACTGTCCTACATAAATAAATTTGAATTGTTATGTATGGATGTTGCTTTAGACAGACTATTTGGTTAAAATCTAATACTATAAACTTCACATAATTTGGTTTTTTGAATGCCCATAATCCTCAGTGGAGTATACTGTTGATATTATATTAGATAGGATTCTTTATTAGAATAGTTCACAATACAAGAACACACTTTCACCTTTCATTATTAACTAAATATTCTAGCTAAAGAAACATCCACACATGCAGGAAATATTTACTGATTTAGAACAACACCATTTACATCACTGATAATTCATAAATAAGACATTCCAGTGAAGAAAGAAAGTCTGCTAGACAAGATATTACATTCATAACAAAAAGCAGATACATCAATTATAACCAATATTCATATGGTTGGAAAATTTTAAGATAAAAGAAAAAACTCTGTGCAATTTAAAACACAGGTGAGATTTGAGTAGCAATATGTACTGTAAATAAGGTTGTAAGGGTTTGAGATCTCACTTCAAAATTGACACCCGACATTTCATAATTCATACAATTTTAGAAATGTTTACATTTTTATGCCTTACCAGACTAGCCTGAGGACAATAATTAAGTCAAAACATGTTGCTGGAGGTAATGTGACATGTTATTTATTAACAATAATAAATGTTGTGTTGAAGGTGTGCAAGTACTATTTATTTATAGATTTTCATAATGGCTGGTATGAATGTTATGGCACTGGGAAATTTTAATAAACTGAACGAAATACAAAGACTAGGTCTACTGATAAATAAAAATAAAACAATATATATGAGCACGAAAAAAGTAAAGCAATGGAGTAGCTACAAGACAATATTGAGCTTGAACAATCTGATTCTTTTAAGTACTTAGGTTCAGTTGTAAACAACAAAAATATGACAGAAGAAGAAATAAATGAAAGAACAGCAACAGGGAATAAAATACTTTATGCAAATAAAAGATAATGTTTAGTAAATTACTAACAAGAACTTCTAAAATACACATCTATTGAAGTCTGATAAGATCAGAGTCATGTATTGATGCGAAACCTGGGTACTAAAAGACATAAATAAAAATGAAGAATGTCTGAAAAGAAATTAATGAGGAAGATATACAACCCAATAAAAAATCAAGATGGGAGTTGGAGAACCAATGAGGAAACAGACTCGCTAATCAAACATGCAGATATAGTTAGATATATAAAAGCACATAGAATAAGATGGATTGCACATATTGTAAGAATGGATAAAGAAAGGCCAGTGAAAAGTATAACAAAGAGGAAACCAACTGCAGTAAGAAAAATTGGTAGACCAAGGTTGGATGGGAGGATGATGTCAGGGAGGATCTGGGACAAATGAAGACTCAGAATTGGAGTAAGATGGCCATGAATAGAGAAGCATGGAAGAGAATTGCTGAGCAGGCCAAACTCCTAAAGAATTATAGTGCAAAGAGAAGAAGTAATGGCACCAAAGGTCACATCATGCTGGAATTTTTAATTCCCTACAACCAGTAATAAGAAATTGGTGGGTGATGAACTTGTGAGGTGAGAGCCCATATCTACTTTGGGGCCCTGAAATTATGTATTATAAAATATCTTGGAAAAATATAATTTTTCTGAGGTAATATTGTCACAGAATGTAAAATAACAACACAAATGCCACATGAAATTTCTCTTCACTTTTTGGCTTAATGGTAAAACTAATAAACTTGTTGAGATTCTTGTGGACATAGAACATAAATATACCTACACATTACAGATACAGCACTGTTTGTACATGATGGTTAGAAACAAAATTGTATCTTATAAATTTAACACATAAAGGAACTTTATGTATGGTATAAGGTCTTAGAATAAATACACTAAAACACTAATACACAGAGTACATCCCCCTGCCACCTCTATCCCCCTCCCACCCCCAGTAGAAGTATGTTTGCCAGCATGCAATAAAATATTTAAAAAAAATCTACATAACCAGGTAAGTGATTTTTGACTAGTTTGCTGGTATCCAACTATTGCATGCAAATATGTATACCAAGGCATACTGATAAAAAAACGTGTGTGTGCATGTGCACACACACCAAATTAAAAATGTATGCAATGGGAAACTGAGGCTTCCTGATTACTACTTGAAAATCCTTATTATCAATTTCATACAAAAAATGTAGATACAATTACACCACATCTAGAGCTAAGAGTGAGGATGTAACAGGAAGCTAAAAAAACTGCATAATGAGCTTTGCCATTTGTACTTCTTGTCAAATATTATTAGGGTAATTAAATCAAACAGGAGGAAATTGATGGGGTAAAACCACACCTTCAGACACTCTCCTAATACCAAAAATCAATAAATTCTGCACTATCAATACAATGGGCACAAAAATGTTTCAGCTGGGAACACTAAAATTTTTACGTACAACTCACAACATTTGTAACATAAAAAATCTTAAAATATATAGGTTTTTTTAATTAACACCAAATATACTGGAAAATAATATAACTATCACAAGAAAGTTTAATGTCAAAGGAGATTACAAGCAGGTCTACCCTTTAAAGGAGCAAGAATAGCTCAGTCAGTGTAGTGACCAAGATATAAGTTTGATGACTGAGAAATCCAAGTTAAATTCCAGCATGTACAACAGAGTTGTCTTTTCTCTGAAGCATCCAGACCAGTTCAGGTGGTCACGCAACCTCCTACCCAAGAAGTACTGGAGACAGGGGGTGAGGGCATTTCCCCTGGAGTAAAGCAGCTGAAGTAGGACAGTGACCACTGATCTTCTAGTGCCCAGGTCAAGTATGCAAGCAGCTATACCTCTTCTCCCCCATATGCCCTCAGACAGGATTACCTTTTATCTACTTGGAATATGGAAGAAGTAAGTTCCACAGAAACAACAGCAAAATTCTACCAGACTATATGGCATATTACCACTTCTTCACATCTACAAATGTCAAATAAAGCTCACATGTGTGTGTGTGTGTGTGTGTGTGTATGGTGTCAAATCTGAATTTCATGTATATTTCTAGTTTTGTGGAAGCACTGCCATTGAGTGAAGAATCCTACACATTTTAAAAATAGGTAACTAATTATTTTACTTTTGTGTTGACAGGAATGTAACATGACAACTGTCCAATAATTTTTAAATTTAAAACAAGTAACGACCATAAAATGAGGCTATGTCTTCTAAAGTAATACGAACTAGCCTTTACAGTGTTTTGGCCTGCCTGGTTAACTTTCAGTAAAATTACTTTCACAAATTCTAAACTCAGTAATGTACAATTAATTGCTACCTTTGTTGTTCTATTATTTATATACAGTCATTTCTCACATTCAGTAGAGTATATTTGTTGAACAAAGAGACTGTTCCCTACATCTATCAAGAAATGTACACAGTAACATATTTATATCATTACACTGCAAGATTCTGCTAAAAAAACTGCAATCCTAATGAAAGAAACAACAGAAGACCTGACACAGAGGTCTTATGTAAAATGTCAAATGTGATTCACTTGTAGTTCAACAACTACTACCACCACTCCTATGCATAGGTAATTAGGTCACTGTTACAACTGGTGTGGATGAAAGATCCCACCCCCTCCCCCCCCCAGTATTATGGTCATTACCATAGACTTAGTCAATATATCACTGAACAGGAAGTATTTCATTCCCACACAATAAGGCTAAAGTTATTCCTGTGCATGCTACACTTTAAGTACGATTATAGATATAAACAATATATAGTCAAACACAACTCATTGATTTTATTAAGGTGTATTTCTTACATTGTTTCATTCACCGACATGTTTCGGCTCTAGTTATGAGCCATCTACAGGTTGATTACTCTTCTTAGTGAGGTAAAATATACAATTAGCCATGCTATTGTTTTTGTTACCTACGAGATCTCGTATAACATATAAAAATTTTAACATTGATTCCACTGTATAGCAGCATTAAAATTAAGTTAGTGGAAGTTAATTATATAGAATATTAAAATTACAGGGTATTATAATCATGGAGTGTGGTGTGGGTAATAAAAATTATTCTTTTAACTGGATTCTTCATTGATGCAGTGGTTTTTCACGAAAATGTAACATAGGTCTATGGAAGTTATCGGGAGTTTGTTGACCTTCTATACAACACAACGGGGATGTCTCACCTGAAAGTTACTTTAGGTATGATGTTTGCTTCACAAACACTGACTACTTTTCTCCTTTACCCCAAAAGAAACAGTCCCCATTACCCACTGAAAAGGAAGCTGGGTGGGACCTGCAACCAGTCTGGATGTTGTGGAGAAGGGAAAAATCTCCTGCCCCTGCTAGGAATTGGATCACATTTCCTCAGCAGTCCAACCTTGATGCATTAACAAAATAAATCAATGTGTTTTACAAATGTACCCAAAATCATACCACCATTTAACTGAGACTGGAAAATTTTACTATCAGGATACTGTAGGGCATCCAAATTCGAAAGCAGAACAAACCATGTCAAATGTGAAGTTTTCGTGGTAATGACTAGTACGTAAATGTGTGCAATTTGGTAGAGAGGTACCTATGATGGAGACAGTGTTCCTGATTTAAAGTTGTCAGAGAGATCAAATGATGAAGAGTGCAAAAGACTTTGTGAAGAAACAGGCAATCTTTGATTGCTTCATCTCATTTTGCATGTTCTTAAACACCTTGTTGTATGGTGCCATGACAGTCTCCATATCCTGCTTGCATTTTTGGCACCTATTCATGAAATGGTAGACCTCAGAAAAGATAAACTATTTCATCCACCATCTGGAGGCCTTTCTTCAGAGCACTGGTAGTAAACCAAAGGCTCTCCACAATAGCATCAGCATCTTCCTCATCTTCTGTGTTAGTATGTGCTGTCAGCTGTTCAAGGCCCTCATCACTTAACTCAGATGTCTAAGCACTGAAAACTTCCTGGAAATCAGCCTCCTACAAATTTGGGAACCATTCTCCTGTTATGTTATATGCTAACAACGGAATGCTCCTATTTCATCCTGGTGGCTGGGAAACACCTGAAAGCCAACATATCTTCTAGAAGGCATTCACAGCTGTGAGCTTCAGCTTGGCCATGGTCACCTGTACATTTACTATGCTGTTGGCTATTCTGCACAATTTCTAGCATCCACCAACCCTAACAAGGGTCTCCTCACTTGCATTCTCAACACAGGGGAAGGTGTGGCAAGTGTAACAGCTCTTAAATGTTGCCTTGCTGAGTGGCCGTAGGAGTGAGGTGGTGAAACTGGACACATACTAAACTTCTGTATTCAGATGTTCCAGGGCATTATCAAGGACAGGATGACCCTCAAAGCTAGATTCTTGGAATTTTGACAGTTTTCAAACTAGGCTTCAATGACATGGCCTTCTCTCTCCCCACAGTACCACTCACCAACTACAACTTTTGTGTCTTATCTTCCAGCCATACACACAAGATCATTTAAATATTTTGGAGGAAAGGACCTCAAGGACGTACACAAGATGTGTTTGCACTCAATGCAGCACTTCCTTTAACACTTCCCCTGACCTTATCTTAATTTTTTTTATGAAACAAATAGTCAATTAGTTTATACCAAAATAATGCCTGGCCATGGCAATGCCCATTCCCCTGTCCATCATATCCAATTCCTCCACTCACTGTAACAGACATATTACTGTCCTTTTCTTTTTACCCGTAGGTTCATTCTTAAAACATACATCACCCTTTCCAAACACACTTCAAATATCACAGTAACAAAATAGGGAAAAGTATGGTCAAAGTACATTATATATTACTTTACACCTAGGTACCTGCTGAGTGAGGAACCTACCCTGCCTTAAGCAAGGGTTGTCACAGTATTTTTTTCATGAAACCATGACACTGTAACACGTGATTTCATAAAGGAAGGTCTGCTGTAATGTATTACTCATATGCCTTATGTTATGATTGGTAAATTAGTTTGAACAAATAAAATTTAAAAACAATATTAATTATGGCAAACATATGCTACTTAAAATGCCTGCAGCACCCGACACCCTTCTTGCTGCCCAACAATCCAATGGGCATGCAATATACTTTTATCAAACTTTACAGCATTCATGGCAATAAAAAAAAAGTATGCCATCCCTGCTGTATGGCCTTCTAGCAGCAGGGCTAGCTTAGAAGTACACACAGAGAAAATAAGTGTATGTTCATGTCTCTTCACCAGAATTTGTGGCAAGAAAATAGTATAAAAATAATCTAATACATCCTTCAAAGCTGTGACACAGATCAGATATTTGGTAAGCAGAAAACTGAAATTTCCATCCCTAGGAATGCTGAACTTTGGGAATCCTTACTACCGTTCACATAATCTAGGGCCTTCACATTGTCTACATATGAAAAAAAAAAAGCGTAAACCATTCAAATGTATAGTTTTACCCGTTCTTTCATACTTGTTTGAGAAAGGGGAACTGAGGAAAACATCTAAACAAGAAGCACGGCAGAAACAGGAGGACGGACACGTCAATAGTGCTAAGTTTCATAAAATATTTGGTAAAAATTGGGAGACACAAGAAGAGCATGCTCCATTTCATCCAGAAAACCTAAAAGGAAGAGCCAATCTCAAAGACCTAGGAACAGGTAGGAGGGTATTATCAAAACAGATTTCAAAATATGGTGTGAGTATGCACCAAATGGGTTCATTTGACTCAGAACAGGTTCCAGAGGTTGGAAACGACTATTATTGTACTAATATTAAGTTAAAGATAAAAGTGACAATGAAGAAAAAAATAAAGATGTACAGATTCCATGGTAGTGATTACCGACATTATAGTCAGTGGGTAATTAAAATCCTCTAGGGCTGCTAGCCAACAAATTTAATTTCTTGGAGAAGGGGAGGGAGGGGAAGGAAAATGTAATTTCGATTTTTCACTGTCACAGCTTCCACATAACTTGGAATGGTATCACAACGGAAAATATTTTTTTTTGATACAACAAAAAATAAATAAAAAAATTGTTTTTTCTCAAGCAACATAAGAATATACATTGCACATATTCACTTTTCAAAGTTTTGAGGTAGCACATTACTTCATCAGTGAAGAAAGATCTAGACAAAATATTGTTCTACACATGCTAGAATTGACAAATTCAGATGTTCTACATCAATTCAGATGTTCCATATGAAGTGTCCCGCCCCTCCATTTTTGATATGTGAAAGTCCTGAAAAGGGTCTTGCTCCTTTGAAGGACTAATATGGCATTGTCAGACACAATGTGAAAGCAACAGTAACATTAGAAAAACATCCGTCTGATAAAATTTCTTTCACGGTAGGAACTTATTTCAGTGTGTTCTGAACGTCATTCATAATTTATTTTTAAACTCTGCCCATGTTACTTCTACATTTCTGAATGAGGTTTCAGAGACTTCTCTTTATATATTGAAGATCTTCAGTATTTTACTCAAAAAGGAAACAGAATGTACTGTACATGATCTCATATGCAACAGGATGCACTGTGTGTACATTCACACAAAAAACAGTCTTTCTTCATTTTCACAATCAGACTGCCACACATAACTAAAAATGTGTGTTTAAATTTCTTAAGGTGTGAATGTATGATCAGATACAAACATCAGGTTGTTTTTCCACTTCATTTTTCTTTCTTTTCATCCCAGTAATACGGCTCATTTTCCAGTTCATGATGAATCTTTGTTATCATCTCTCTAGCCTCTGTCTCAGTGTGACTGAAGTAACTGCAGACAATGCAAGGCAACCCTGCTAAAAACTTCATATGCTCTACAACACTTTCAGTGTAAGCCTCTCAGTTTGTAGCAGTGGATTGACTTGGTACATGCATTGTAAGAGTACAACAGAAAGAAAGTGATTCCAATTCACATGTCTGGTTATATAATTCTAGCTTCTACTTGAGTGTCACTATTCTGACCAGCATCATCACGTAAAATATTGCATGTCAATTATAACAATATAATTCACCATTCAGTGCACTCACAAACTGTTTCAGCACTGCTCTACACTAGCCCTTATGCAAACAAACCTACACCATGCAACACAAGGACAGCTAATGGGCACAGAAGCCCACAAGTGCCTTGCAGGCATATCAGCACTGTACTATGGTGACATTACTGTATCTGACGGGTAGACATCAGTGAATCAGCAGAATATATTGTCACTGCTTTTAGAAGTGAACTGAATGTGGTCAGAATGCAATACTTCTCACAGTTCCTTTTCACCATTTCAGTTAGCTTGGACCCCACTATATCCCCTCTTCCTCTTTCATGATCTGATTAGCCAACTTCCTGCATAACCCACAGCACTGTGAACCCACTCACTTTACACCTAAAGATAGTGGCAGTACATTCCAATGAAATGTTGGTATCCACCCACAAGAAAAACTGAAACCACACACAGTCAGCATTTACACAAGGGCAAAAGGTAAAAAGGTTGTCCCTGTGCTTAATCATGAAGTGTGCCATGATGATTAATGTGGAAGCAGATGTATAGATAGATCTATACATTTTTAATCTCAGCATTAAAGATATGGGTGAACACTTTCATGCTTAGACCACTTTATGCCTTGGGAAACGGCCTTTGGTACTCAATGGATATAAGGCTGGCTGGGTTGCAGGGCTGGTCTGGACATGGTAGTGAAGAGGCAATCATTGCCCCTCCTGGAAATTGAGTCTGGACACCCACTGTATGGCCTCAGTAAACTGACTACACTACCCTGGCTCCCCAGCATTTAAATTTTACAAAGTTGTTAGATCCTTACCTCTGAGTATTCGTTCCTCATAACATCGCATGAAGTCCCAGATCCTCAATGTCCCATCATCCGAGCAAGTCACAAACTTATGGTCCGTTGGGCTAAAGCTATGGAAGGGACAAACAGGCGGTAACAAAACTGTCAGCAAACAGGTGATGGAAAATTCATAAATATTCACTATATCACATATGGTGCGGACTGTTGGCTACATAAGCCTAGGTTCGGCTGGAAGTATGCCACAGTATGAATGAAGCTCTAAACAACAACTGCAAAATGACAACCATTAGAAGCATACAATACATAATAAAAAAATGACTCAAAGTTATCTAGACAGAAAACAAAATAAAAAAAATTTGACAACATATTTGTGTATCACAAAACATGGAAGTAAAGCTTAGATAGTTGTTGTCATAATTTAAAACCTTTAATTAAAAAAGGGGGGTGGGGGACCTACTATGCACTATTAATTCTATGCATCCATGCTTGACTATTCTAACTCTTCACTTTCATCAAGATGGTAAGACTGAGCTGCAAAGTATAAAGCATCAAGGGCAGTATTTACTGAGCTCTCATTTACCAATCAGTAGTGATAAAAGGAAAGAATACAAAAGAACTTCCAACATAATAATGCAGATGAAACAATGGAACTAAAGGGAAGTTTACTGTAAACACTGAATATAAAAATGCAATGAAATCATTCACTTACTACCCCAACATGCAATATATCTTAAAAAGAGGGGGACTTCTATATACATATATACACACACATACACATTTATTTATAATTACTCACACCCACATCTCCAACATCCAGAATTAACTGCATGATCTGCATATAAATAATGCAACTCTACAAACAAATGTCAAAGCTGACTGGCTCTGTATGTGTCAAACAAAAAACAAATTACACTGCCAATGCATCAAGCCCAAAGCATTATTAACAACCAAGTGTACTCCATCGTCTGCAACCTTGCTCATATAACCCTCAATACTTTGTTGATATAATGAAGCAAGAGGGTTTTAATTATGACAGAACTGGCAGATTTGAGATTGTAATGAAGGTGAGTAAAGGTTACTGTCCTCTGGAATATAATGTCATATGATTTGGTACACAGGTACCAACATTATGGACGAATTCTATGCTGAAGATGGATACAGCACATTCCTCCAAAACACTGGCATCTGTCTCCCAAATTACATGGCATTGCACCCCAGAAGACAGTAATTACCATGCAAAAAGGTTTAGGAACTATAAAATATCATATGGGTGGATGTATTTCCATCTTGTTGGATCTTATGCTTATATCTCATGAAGTGGGAGAAATGAAATTCACACTCATGTATACAAACACTTTTCTTAAAGTGGATTTACACTGTTTCACCATAATAAAGGGGGACATCGAGTATTGAAAGAACTCATCATTTTCAAGATGCAATGCATGGTTTATAAGACTGCCAATAAAATAACATAGTGACAGTAGGTTCAGCACTGCTATCGACACATCCTGAGCCACCTTCCAGTCTAACAACCTGCCTCCCAAAGACTGTTATATTCAGATTGTGGTTTTCTGGGTTACAATACTATTCATCTTCACAGCCAATCCTGCAGATGGAGGCAACATGTTTCTCTTCAGAACTAGTATCCACCTACAATACTATTCTGTGCCATAATCCACCAGACTGAAATCACCACTGTAAAACCCTTATATCTTACAACACTGTAAGAACATCACTCTGTCTTCTCAAAGTTTGGAAACGCACATTGTGAAGGTTGCCCCAACAGGAATTTTGTACATATTCCTTACCCCCCCCCCCCCCCCCCCCCCCCCCCACCCCCCCCCCCCCCCCCCCCCCCCCTCCTTCTTTTCTCCCCCCCCCTCCTCCAAAAC
>Ga0123355_10004005_pt1 | contig 21325 bp, 17 predicted proteins | sample TergutEmb28metaG_3_FD_89872 | JGI IMG/M metagenome (GOLD analysis project Ga0123355, IMG submission 89872) | Embiratermes neotenicus P1 segment gut microbial communities from Petit-Saut dam, French Guiana - Emb289 P1 | ecosystem: Host-associated > Arthropoda: Insects > Digestive system > Gut ...
ATTAAAGGCGCAATAGATGCCAACTGACCGAACATGACCAGCGGCATAAGAGAGCGTATATAGTTTTTTGTTGTGGCAATGACATTTGCAAACGCATCGGCGCAGCGTTCTTCCATTATTTCTTCCAATGAATATGCTGCAACAGTGGAAGTATTTTGCAAGGAGTCATTTGCAATGGCATTAAACGCCGCTCTGGCTTCCGAACGCTTTACTTCCTTTTTTTGAATGGGAACTGCAATAACTACTTGCAAAAGTATCAATACAGGGAACGATGCAAAAAATATCAACGAAAGCGTCAAGTTAAGCATCAGCATGTATACAATGGTCACCAGCAGCATTATCACATCTGCAATCATGCGTAAGCCGCCGCCTGCAACAAGATTTACAGCAGCGGGTAAATCGTTGGAATAAACAGAAAGCGACTCGCCGCTGTTTGTTTTTTCAAATGCGGCAAAGGGCTTTTGCAGGAAGTATTTAGCGAAATTGTCGCGGAAGCGGTAGCCCGCCCGCCCCGCAAAACGCCCCAGTATGAGCGCAGAAATTGCAGACGCTATACATCTAATTACATAAAGTGCCGTAATAAGCCCGAACAATTGTAAAATGACAGTCGTGTCAAAATCCAGCGCCGCTTGCGCCATATCACCGGTTATGCGTGTAATCACCACGAGGGTTACAGATGTGACAAGGGCTAGAATTAAGTAGATTGCCAAAAAACCTTTGTACCGTTGGTGTTGCTTTTTTAGGGTTTTGAAGAGTAATGACATAGGTGCCTCCTTAAAATGTTGGTTGAATATGTTTGGTGTTGTTAAATGATAACTTAATATGAAAACGTTGTCAAGTGCAAATTTGATTAAGTGTGCTGATTGTTTAATGTCCGTTTAATTGTCGAAATTTACAACCATAGGTTAATATTTATTGAGGCCTGGCGCAACATACCGTTGGTTGCATTTTGCGCAACTGGCAGTTGCATGGCAATTTCTAAGGTTATATGTACATTGTTATGCTATATGCGCTATAATGAACAAAAAACCAAGGGGCGCATATTCATGCCATTTTTGCCAACAACAAAAGAAGAATTAAAAGATATAGGCCAGCCGGATTTTGTATTGGTAACAGGCGATGCCTATGTAGACCACCCGTCCTTTGGGGCAAGCATTATCGCCCGTGTGTTAGAATCACATGGCTTTACCGTGGCAATGCTTGCGCAGCCGGACTGGAAAACCACTACCGACTTTTGTAAATTTGGTGCGCCTAGGCTTGCCTTTTTGGTGACGGGCGGTAATATTGACTCTATGGTTAATCATTACTCTGTGTCGCTGCACAAACGCAAAACGGATGCGTATTCACCCGGAGGGCAGTTGGGCAAGCGCCCCAACCGTGCGACAATTGTGTACTGCAATAAAATCCGCGAGGTTTACAAAAACACGCCCATAATTATTGGGGGATTGGAAGCCAGTTTGCGGCGGCTTGCCCACTACGACTACTGGGATAATGCCGTGCGGCGCTCTATTTTGTTAGACTCTGCGGCGGATTTAGTTGTGTATGGTATGGGTGAAAATCAAATAGTGGAAATTGCCGAAGCGTTGGAAAGTGGCTTAGCGGTACAGGACATAACCTTTATTGCAGGTACGGTATTCAAAACCAAGGATATTTCTATGCTGGATGAGCCGATAATCTTACCGTCGTTCAAGGCAATAAAGGAACCAGCTGCCGAATCCAAAAAAGAGTATGCAAAAAGTTTTATGCTGCAATATGAAAACACGGATTATTTAACCGCAAAAACGTTAGTAGAAAGCTACCCCAATGTATACGTTGTGCAAAACAAACCCGCCAACCCGCTAACCACACAAGACTTAGACCGCGTGTATGCCTTGCCATACGAGCGGGATTATCACCCAATGTATAATCAGGATGGCGGTGTGCCGGCTATAGAAGAAGTAAAATTCAGCATCATAAGCAACCGCGGCTGTTTTGGCGCGTGTAATTTTTGCGCATTAAGCTTCCACCAAGGGCGAATGATACAGGTACGCAGCCACAAATCCATAATTGCCGAGGCTTCTAATTTCACACATGACCCTGTGTTCAAGGGATATATCCACGATGTGGGCGGCCCAACTGCCAATTTCCGGATTCCCCCATGCGGCAGGTGGAGCAAGGAAAACGCAAAGCCCTGCAAGCGGCAATGTCTCACTCCTACACCATGCAAAAACCTGCGCTACGACCACGAAGATTATCTAAAGCTCTTAAAATCCCTACGAGAATTGCCCAAAATAAAAAAAGTGTTCGTGCGTTCGGGGATACGCTACGACTATGTATTACACGACCCTAATGGTGAACAATTCTTGCAAGAGTTATGTGCCCATCATATAAGCGGCAGGCTAAAAGTTGCGCCAGAACATGTTGCCGACAAAGTGCTTGCGACAATGGGTAAGCCAAGCTTTGACGCGTATAAGAAATTTGCGCAAAAGTTTGAAGCGATGAACAAAAAGCGGAACAAAGACCAATATCTGGTGCCGTATTTAATGTCCAGCCACCCCGGGTGCGGCCTTGATGAAGCGATAGAGTTGGCGGAATATCTGCAAAGTGTAGGCCATAAACCAGAGCAGGTACAGGACTTCTACCCCACGCCAGGTACGCTATCTACTTGTATGTATTATACAGGGCTAGACCCTCGCACTATGGAAAAGGTGTTCGTCCCCAAAAGCCAAAGAGAAAAAACAACGCAACGGGCGTTGATGCAATACAGGTTGCCTGCAAATTACGAAATTGTGAAAGCGGCATTGCTAAAAGCCGGGCGTAAAGATTTGATTGGACACGACCCCAAGGCATTGATTAGACCGCCAAGGGCTGTGAGACAAAAGCCACAGGCGGGGCAAAAGCATGGAAATAAATCGCTTGGTAAGTTTGGCATTAACCAAAAGGGTAAAAAGCTCGGCAAGAAAAAACAGGAAAAAAATGGCAAACGAAAATAAATCTATAGCGTGTTTTTATTTTTTTCAAACGCAGACACTTTCTTAAACCGATGATAAAACCACAAACACAACACCGCCCCCACCGGGAATACAGCCGTTAGTACAAAACCTGTGCGCAGCCCAATATTATCCGCAATTAAACCAAAAGCGGCCGGCCCGGTAGCACTTCCAATGTTTCCTGCGGCGGCCAAAATAGCAAACATCCATGTGCCTGCTCTTGGAAATGCTTCTACGGCCAGCGATAGCGTGCCGGGCCACAGCAGCCCAACGCCAAGCCCACAAAGGGCGCAAGCGAGCAGCGCCAATACAGGGTTGCTTGTTGCGGCAATGATAAAATAACTTACAAGCGCAAACACACCGCCAATTTGCATCAGCCGTGACTGGCTGGGGAGCCATTTTGCCCCGTTTTTCTTTAATATGCCGTACCCTATGCGGCATATGCCCATCATAGCGGCAAACATGCTTACCCCAGCGATATCGCCTACAATTTTAGGCAGCCCAATCACTTCTTCCAAATAGGCAGAAGTCCACTGCGAAAAAGTAATTTCCGACGCACCGGCGAAATAAATAATAAATATGAGCACAATAAATACCGGTTGCACAAATACGCGTTTGGCAGAACTTTGCTGCTGTGCCGGAATTGTTTTTGCCATGGGACATCTTGCAAAAATAAATATGTTTACCAGCGGAACCAGCAGCCAAACCAGCGTTACAATAGGCCACGCTTCCCGCCCAAACACAAATAGAAACAAAGTGGTAAGCAGCGCCACAGCCAAATGCCCAAAACAAAAAAATGCGTGCATGATGCTCATTGCGGAAGATTTTTCATCTGTGGGTATGGCGTTAAGAATGGGGCTTAAAAGCAATTCCATAAACCCGCCGGCGGTTGCAAAAATTATTGTGCCTGTCATAAGTACGAAGTAGGGGTTAAGTGGCACGATAGGCGTTGTGGCAAACCACGCCATGCCCACCACCGCAAAAATATGTGCCGCTACGATGAATTTCCTAAACCCAAAGCGGTCTACAATAGAGCCGAAGATGAGGGATATTGATACTTGCACGGCAAAATTGACCATAACTAACGCGCCAAGCTGCGTATAGGAGAGGCCAAATTGGTAGCCTAATGGTATAAACAAAATGGCGGTTAGGTTTATTATTATTGCCTGGCAAATCGTGCCTAAGTAGCAGGCTTTGATTGTGGTTTTGTATGACATGTGGTAGTCCTTTCAAATTTACATAGAAGCCAAACCTGTCTCACGAATTATATTTAATTCCTCGGCAGTCATAAGCCCAGCGTTATACAAATTCAGATATTCTTGCGATGCGGTGGCGTTAAATATCAGTAAATCGTCTGTGTTTATGGTGACGGGTACGCCATAATCAAACAATGTTCTTATTTGGTGGGTTGCGTAGCTTTTTGTATTGCTAAGCAATATGTTACATGTTGGGCATACATTAAGCTGTATTTTGTGCTTCGCCAGCCACTTCATTATTTGCGGAGATTCCGCCGCCGCTATGCCGTGCTGGATTTGGTCGAGATCTAGCTCTTCCGCGTGGCGCATCACATCGTCTGCGCCGCCAAACTCGCCCACATGGGCTTTAAGAATTAGACCGCGCTCCCGGGCTTTTTTGCACATCGTTTTCATGTCGTCCATTGTGCATGTACCCCAATAGTTAATGACATCTATGCCCTTGAACCAGTTTGCGCTAAATATTTCATCGAGCTTGTTTATATCGTCAGAGGAATATAAAAACAAATCCGGCAAAAATAAAATATCCGGTGCAAATGCTTGGTGCAGGCCGTTTATTACAGCCGCAAAAATATCAATGCCGCCCATAAGGTACACTTCTTCGACGGAATAACTTTGTGCCAAAACGGTAACGTTGTCTGCTTTTGCTTGAACAAAAGCTGCCGCAAGCCTTGGTATCCAGCCGTTTTTGTCCGGGAAATGGCATTTGATATTGTCGTTGAGCCATTGATTCATTTCCTGTAAGGAGTTGAGCGGGGTGGTTAATCGCGGCAATTTAACACCCAGCATCTTTTCGATATATGAAGGATGACCGCCGCGCCCCGCGTGGTTGTGCAGGTCGCTTTTGGGTATGGTTTGAAGTTCCGTTAAGGAGTTGTTTTGCAATGCCTGAATGAATTTTTCTTTGACCATGACTAACAATCCTCTCCGAATGCGATATGTTCAAGAATTATAATTGTACTCGCAACAAAGTTGTCCATCTCATCTTTTGAGAGAAATGGAAATGCTCTGTTCGGGTTTTCGTTTGCGGTTAAGTAAAAATTTGTGATGTATTTTATCTGGCGTGTGAAAGCGTTGTCCGGGTAAAAGTCAAAGTATATATTGGAAAAGTCATCAATTTTTGAAAATTGAGTATGGAAAATGGATTCCTTATGCTCTTGCAAATAAACATGGTCTTGACCGTACCAATCTTTTTTTATTGTCCATATGAAATTTTTATCGGCCTTTAGGCCATCAGCGTACAAAGGCGTTTGCTTTTTCTGCTCATAAAGCTTTGCCCATTCAGTATCCGTAATCAGGTGAAAATAGTATCCCAAGTAAAATGGATATTTATCGTCTTTTAATTGTAAATAGCTTTGTTTGAATCCATTTGCATCTATCATGGTTTTTTCCACGCCTTTGAGCCAATGGGTTGTTAAATAGTGTGTCTCTCTTTTTTCAGGGGTAAACTGACTCCAATCTTCATTTGGAACGCCGCAATCCGGGCCAATATTGCCGACCAAAAACGCAATATTGTTTAATTCGGCATATTTAGTCATAAAATGCTCTGCTATTCGCATATGTGCTATCCATGTAGCCATTTGTATCGCTCCTATGTTTTAGTTGTGTCTCACAGCCACCAACTGAAAACTAAAAATACTGGTAATAATCCGTTTTAATCATCCCATTAAAAAGCTTGCGCTTGGCACGAGCTTTTTTCTTATACGCGGACTCGAAAAATTCATCTGGTGTGATTACATACACATTCCACTTTGTAGGGTTAAACAATTGCCCAAGCTCGGCATACAGCCGCTCCGCCTCTTTAATTTTTCCAAGGCGTTCGCCATATGGCGGGTTGATTATGGCTATGCCTGTTTCCGCAGGCAAAACGGTGTCTTTTACCGCGCGTACCTCGAAATGGATGCAATCGTCTACCCCGGCAAGCTCGGCATTGGCTTTTGCCAGTTCCACCGCGGCAGGGTCGATATCCGCGGCAAAAATGTGCGGTTCGAAATCTGTTTTGATGGCGGCGTAAGCGGCAGAGCGGGCTTCTTTCCATACGGTTTTTGGTATCTGCTCCCATTTTTCCGCAACAAAAGTGCGGGACAGCCCCGGCGCAATATTTTTTGCCAAAAGTGCCGCTTCGATGGGTAGTGTGCCGGAGCCGCAGCATGGGTCAAGGAATGTTTTTTTGCCGTTGTAGCGGGCTAGGTCGATCAACGCCGCCGCCATCGTTTCTTTCATAGGGGCGTCGTTCGATTTTTCGCGGTAGCCGCGTTTGTGCAGGCCGTTGCCTACGCCGGTGGTATCGATGGTGAGCGTCGCAATGTCTTTGAGCAGCGCCACTTGAATGGTATACTCCGCCCCGGATTCCTGAAACCAGGACACTTTGTATTTTTGCTTCAATTTTTCCACCACTGCTTTTTTGACAATTGCCTGAACGTCTGGCACACTAAATAAGCCCGACCGCACAGATTTGCCCGTTACAGTAAATTTGCCGTCTACGGGTATCCACTCTTCCCATGGCAGGGCTTTTGTGCGCTCGAATAAATCGTCAAAGGTAGCGGCGGGGAATTCCCCCAGTTTTAGCTGGATTCTATCCGCGCTGCGCAGCCACAAATTGGCGCGGGCAATGCCTTCGTACAGGTTTGGCGGGGTAAATTCGACTTTGTTATCCAAGCATTTAATATCGGTGTAACCTAAATCTTGCACTTGCCGCTTAACAACGGCTTCCAGCCCAAAAGCGGCGGTGGCAATTAAACTTGTCATGTGTATGCTCCTTGCAATACAATATTGGTCTAAGAATACCACAAATAGAGAGGGCTGTAACCTTGTATACAATAAAAAAAGTGGAAGGCTGTGCAAAGCGCGCCACATTCCAAACGCCCCACGGCATCATAGAAACCCCGGTTTTTATGAATGTTGCCACAGCCGCCGCCATAAAAGGCGCGTTGTCTGCGCCGGATTTGAAAGCCGTGGGCTGCCAGGTGGCGTTATGCAACACGTACCATTTGCACCTGCGCCCCGGGGAGGGCGTTGTGAAGCAACTGGGCGGACTGCAACAATTTATGCACTGGGACGCCCCAATTTTAACGGACTCCGGCGGATTTCAGGTGTTTTCGCTGGCGGCTATGCGCAAAATCAAAGAAGAGGGCGTATACTTTTCTTCCCACATAGACGGGCGCAAAATTTTTATGGGGCCGGAAGAAAGCATGGATATACAGTCTGCGCTGGGCGCAACCATTGCCATGGCGTTTGACGAATGCCCGCCACACCCGGCAGAGCGTAAATACATTGTGGACTCTGTAAACCGCACCACACGCTGGCTGCACCGTTGTATCGAAAGAATGCAGTGGCTTAACGCGCAGGAAGATACGATAAACCATAAACAGATGTTATTCGGTATTAACCAAGGCGGCGTGTATGAAGATATCCGCATACAGCACGCAAAGGAGCTGTCTGAAATGGAGCTGGATGGCTACGCCTTGGGCGGCCTTGCAGTGGGGGAGAGCCACGAAGATATGTACCGCATACTGGACGCGACTGTGCCGCACCTGCCACAAAACAAGCCAACATACTTGATGGGCGTTGGCACACCCACAAATTTGCTGGAAGCCGTGGAGCGCGGCGTAGACTTTTTCGATTGTGTTTTGCCCGCGCGGAATGGGCGTCACGGGCATGTATACACCAGCCGCGGCAAGCTGAATTTGTTTAATGCAAAATACGAACTGGATAACAGCCCAATCGATTTGGAATGCGGCTGCCAAGCGTGTCAAAACCACAGCCGCGCGTATATCAGGCACTTATTTAAGGCAAAAGAAATGCTTGCCATGCGCCTGTGTGTGATTCACAATTTGCATTTTTTCAATAACTTGATGGCGGAAATCCGCGAGGCGTTGGATAATGGGAATTTTGCGGGTTTCAAAAAAGCGACATTAGAAAAGTGGAGGAACGCATAATGAAAATGATTGTAACCGACCTAGACCGCACATTGCTAAGGCATGACAAGACGATATCCCAGTATTCTATAGATGTATTCCGGCGTTTGCAGCAGCAGGGCGTTAAAATTGCCATTGCTACAGCCAGGCCAAAACGCTTTACAGACCAATATATCCAAGCCATCAACCCCGATGCCGCGGTGCTGCACAACGGTGCGGTGATCTATGCAAATGGCAAGCATCATCGCAGTTTTAGCATCCCTAATGCCGGCGCCGTTGACACCTTGCAAACAATTGTAAAGCAACACCCGGAAATGCGCATTTCTGTGGAAATTGAAGAAACATCATACGCAAATTTTCAAATTTCTGACCCGGATTGGGCGAGTACCCACACAGATTTTACCGACCTGCCCAAAAAGCCTGTAGACAAAATGCTGTTTAGCGCAGATGATATCGCAAGCGTAAAGGCTACACAGTCTGTTTTGTCTGAAAATTTTAATGCCGTGCTGGGCGAGGGCTGGCTGTTAATGGCGATGAGTAAACATGCCTGCAAATACTTGGGCGTGAAGGAAGTTGCCTCGCATTTTGGTATACTTCCTGCCGATGTTGTAGCCTTTGGCGACGATACCAATGATATTGAAATGCTAAAAAATTGCGGTGTTGGTGTGGCTGTGGATAACGCAGTCGATGAAGCCAAAGCTGCTGCGAAGTTTATTTGCGGATCATATGAAGATGATGGCGTGGCAAGGTGGTTGGAAGCGAAAATGTAAAATACCTGCTAGCAGGTATATATATTTACGATACAAACTCACTCTCTGGCGGCCCAAAATACGCCCCCATAAAATGCTCCGTTAGCGGGCTGTCCGACACCACGGCTTGTTTTGCCCCCGGTGGTGCAATCACAATTTTTTCTATAACTACGCTTGCGTCAACAGCGCAAATGCGCAAGTTATGAAGCCCTTTTGTTAATGTCTGCGGGTTAGGCACAGCAACAACGCGTACATTGCTCATGACCCCAAGCTCCCAAGAGCGGCCATGTCCCGCGTCAAAATCTTCTGGCAATGCGCTTATCGTAGTCATTTCGCCATCATCTACTTGCACAGAAAAGCGCAGCTGCTCTGCTAAAGGCTTTACTGTACAGTGATATTTATTATTGGTTGGCGCAAGGAATATATGAACGGTATACACGCCCGGGTTTTGTATAAAGAAGTTATACTCTAGGGCAGGAGCCTCACCGCCCGGGGCAAATGACGCGGTAATTGGCACTACCTTTACGCTGTCAAATTCGCGCCCATAGCCGTCTATCACTGTCCAGTTTGTTGCGCTTGCGGGTATATTTTTAGCAAACCGCGCCAGGTTTATCGATACATAGCCGGCAGTTTCGATATAAGTGTTTGGTGGCGCTTGGGGCAGCGCAATAGGATTTGCTGGCTTTGATGCAGGTTGTGGCGGTGCGTTATGTGACAAAACTTCGCCCGTTTCAGGCATGGTTTCCGGTATGGGGTAAATTTGCGGGCTGTTCCACTTTGTATATCCCATGTGGTTTTGCCGCATAATCCCGTCCCATTTTCCACCGGAAAGTGCTGTATTGTAGTACTCCGTTTCTGCGGCATCTTTTGCAAATGCCTCGCGTGCCATTTTTGCGTATTCGTTTGCGGCGGTGTCGCCTTTTTTTGCCAAATGCACACTCCACGCCGCATAAATTTGTGTTTTGTATACGTTTAGTGCCGCGCGTGCAGGGTATAACACCATTTGATAAAACGCGGCTTTCTTATATTCTGGCAAATTTTCATAAATGGATTCTGCCTTTGCAACAAGCGGTTCAAAATTGCTAATGACGCGATTAGCCTCATCAAAATTGGTCAGGCTAAACGTATTAGCCAGTACAACTTCGGCTTTGCGTGCGCCCAGTATTTTTAGGTATCCGCTTATGATTTCCTCGGCTGCATTGGCAACATCTGCGCCAAACTCACGCGCCGCCCATTGGCGGGTAAATTCCTTGGTTTTGTTCGGTTGCTTCCACGTTTCGTAATCGTATGCGAGTGCCATGAAATAATCCAGCGGGAGTTCCATTGGCTTTAGGTCACCCACATTTACAATCCAAACCTGGCGGATACCGCCTTCATAAGCCGCAGTCATATTATCCCAAATTTTGGGCAGCGGCGTTTGGTTTATCCATTCGTAACTGATTGGACCGCCGCGGTAGTCGAAGTGATAATACATACCAAAACCGCCGGAACGCTTGCGCATTTCATCGGTTGGCAGTGTACGGAGGTTGCCAAAATTATCGTCGCACAGCATGAGTGTAACGTCGTCTGGTACGTGCAATTTGTTTGTTCCGTCGCCATAATAAAAAGCCTCGACTTCTTTGTATAAAGCCAGCATTTGAGGGGCGGCGTCGCTTGCGCCATGTACGTTATTAATAATTTCCCGCTGGTCTGTCAATACCCTTTGCATCAAGTCCATATTATCCTTGAGTGTCGCGTTTGGGCCAAGTATGGATGTGTCTGCCTGCCCGCGCATGCCAAGAGTTATAATGGATTCGTAGTTTTTGCGCGCGGTTGTGCCGTTGTGCCAAAATGTATATATGTTTTCACGATTGGTGGCATAATTCCAGTCGCCAAGCTTTGCCCAGGTCCATTCCTTGTCTGCGCAAGTCATATGCTCGTGGTGGGAAGTTCCCATTACAACGCCGTATTTGTCTGCCAAAATAGTATTTTTCGGGTCGTCTGTATGGAACGAATTATTCCACATAACAGGCCACAGGTAATTGCCTTTTAGGCGCAGCAAAAGCTCAAATATTTTCACATAAAACGGGCTGCCGCAGCCTTGTGATGCTTGCGGATTAGCCACTTTTGGGAAATGCTTAGACAGCCAGCCGGAGAGGCTTGGCGCTTCGTCGTTTAGGAAAAACCCGCGGTATTTTACAGAAGGCTCCTCCTGTTCTATGCGAAGGCCTTTTGGGAACGATATGCGCGTTTTGCGCTCCGGCACGCTGTCGCCCCACCACACCCATGGCGAAACGCCAATCATTCTGCTTATTTCATATATCCCAAAGATGGTGCCGCGTTTATCGCTGCCTGCCACAACAACCGCGAAATCTATGCCATCAAACGGGGTTTCAACCACTTGCAGCAGGTAGCTTTCCCATTTTCCCTTAGTATTTGATGTGTCGATTTTGCTATTTTCCATTAAATCGTTTATGGCAGAATTTTTGCCGATGGTTCCCGCAATGATGGCCATTTTGCCTAGCTTGCAGGTATCGTTCACTATTTGCGGCGTTTTGCCGCTCACCATTTCTATATCCTTTTGAAGCGCGGATAACGCAATGGCTGCGCCATCCCAATCCGCGCTGTCGATGTATAAGTCTGCGGTAGTATCCTCATCAAATAAAATAAATGCGTTATGCATAATAAAAAGCCCCTTCCATCACAAAAGTACTTTATGTGAAATATCAGGGGCTGTCCATGGAAAAATACACTTTTGTGTGTAAAACTAAAAGATTTTTGCTTAACGCCGTTTCGACTTGATAATAAACTTCAACTTACGCATACCCATTTCAAACTGCACACGGTAATTATATAGCTTGTGCAGCCGCAGCAAATTTCGCGGATTTTTCTTGAATTTATCCTGTTTTTTTAACGCCCAGCGGATAATCATTTCGCCGGACGGGAACTGCGTTAAATAAATGAGCGAATACCAGAAAATTTTCTCGTTATCCTGCGCCCCGTGGCCCTGCCGCCACCATGCCATAGAATGATATTGTTCCCTTAATGGGCGGGCTTGCTCTGCATGTATTTCTTCCCAGGTTCTAACGCCTCGCTCAACCGCAATTTCTTCTATTGGCGTACCCGGCAAAAAGCTTAACCCATGCAATTGCAGGCGGAATGGCTTTGCTAATTTGCGGCAAAGCTCCAGCGTCTCTTTTAAGTCTTCCGATGTTTCGAATGGATGCCCCAAAATAAAGTCGTAAATCACAATGGGAATTTTTGCATCCGACAGCACTTTTGCGCAGTTAAGAATTTGCTCTTGTGTTTCATTTCGCATATAAATATCTTTGCGAACGGTTGGGCAGCCGCTTTGTATGCCAATAACCATTTTAGAAAGCCCCGCATCTACCATCGCCTTGACACAAATAGGATCGGAAGTGATGCGCGGGTGCCCCCATGCTTCAAATGGCAAGCCAATTTTTGCCTTGTATGCTTTAGCAAACTCCAAAACCCACTCCTTGTTCCATGGGAAAATTTCGTCCCAGAAGCGCAGCTTTTGCAGGCCCGGGTTTTTCTTTTTCACGTCCAACAGCTCCGCTATTACATCTTCTACGCTGCGCTGGCGTATAAACGGGCCTTTCCCCTTGTATAAGTTGCGGATAGACCCTGTCGAGCAATATGAGCATTTATTCGGGCAGCCGCGGCTTGTGGTAAGTTCGTAGCTGTGGCTGTGGGCTTGCGGGTCGCCTTTTGATATGCGGTTATTATTGATATAGTACATATTGTCCCCGCCAAAGTCTGGCGGTGGGAGTTTATTCAAATTTGCTTCAAGCGGACGGATGTCGTTTATGCGTATGCCGTCGGGTGATTTTGTTCCAAGGTTGCTTATATGGTCGAATGGTTTGCCGTTTTCTAATGCCTCGGTAAATTCGATAATGGCGTCCTCGCCTTCGCCGCGGCAGATGATGTCTGCCATTTCCAGGCATTTTTCTGGGAAAAGGGTGGGATACGCGCCGCCGCAAATAATTTTTATATCAAAGTTCTGTTTCAAGTCATTCGCAATGCGCTCAGCCACAGTCAAATAGAAGGAACTCATGATGCTTATTCCGATATAACTGGGGTTTATTTCCTTAATCGTCTTGTACAGCAATTCATATTCCGTTTCTGTAGGCTCATCCACTGAATAAGAATTGAAAGTTTTGAGAAAAATTAAATGTGTGTCGTATCCACGGCTTTTTAATGTAGACGACAGATATCTGATACCTAAAAGACCTGCGTCATATAAGCCTATGAATAGGGGTTTGGTTTTTTTCATACGCGTTTACTACCTTTCCTAAGTTTGAAATTCAAAGTATTTGTAAAATTTTAATAAGTGATGTACTTTCTCTATGTGCTTATGGTATCATATACCCAATCATTAGGTAAAGACAATATTAGACATGTTCAGAAACCTCATTCCATTGTCTTTGCGGCAAATTATGCAATCTGCTTTGTCATCGCCTTCTCGCAGAATTTCTTCGATTATGCGTCGGCGGCGATTCCTCGCACATCACAAAATTTGCTCGCAAATCTAACGAAAGCAGGTGTCAGAACAAGCCTACTTTTCCTAGCAAAATTCTAAAATGTAAAGGAGATGATTACCTTGTTTAAGAATTACAAGCGTAATTTATTGGTTACAGTTGTTGGTGTGTTCCTCATGCTTTTGGCCTTTCCAACAATGGTCAGTGCAGACGCAGCAATTACATCTTTTAGCGTGAACAGGACATCTGTTAGCCAAGGCCAGACAGTAACTTTTTCTTTAAGAACCACACCGGAAGTGAACTATGTTTTTGCCGACGTTAACGGTGTTAGGGTGCAAGGTACGCTTCAATCTGCCGACACATGGCAATTGATTGTTACACCAAATAGTACACAAAACGTTACTGTTGTTGCAAGTGCAACAAATAGCGTAACCAATGCTGCAATGATAAATATCCCTATTACTGTAGTTGGTGTTAGCGGCCCACCAATTACCGCGCCGCCAATCACAGGCCCGCCTATTACGGGCCCACCAATTACAAGCCCTCCAATTGCACCTCCGATTACAGGACCGCCAATTACAATGGGTAATTTGGCAATTCATGACATTTCCGAAACAACGGCTATTAGAGCAGGCTATATTCAGCTTACGGTAGTAACTGGCGTTGGTGCAAACGAAGTGTGGGCGCAGTTTGACAACAACCGCTTCCGCCGGGCGCAAGAACAAACAAATTTAAGAACAGATACAACACGTACTTGGCAAATTAATTTCCGTCCGGATCGCTGGGTGTCACAAACAGTACAAATTAGCGCAAACCGAGAATATGTATTTGCCGGCGCAACTACTCAAAATTATGTGTTGACACTTACCGCACCATTTGTACCGCCTATTTCACCGGCCATTCAAAGTGTAACCCCTAGCCCACGTACGGTTGTCCCTGGCGGTAGCATAACTTTTACAATCCGCACAAACCTGGATGTAAACTATGTTTGGATAGTTGATGTAGATGGCAACCGCCGCAACGCAAGCCCCAGTGGTTCTGCAAGTGCTACTGGCCGCAATTGGGCCGTAACATTTACACCTGGGCGTACAGGAGCTGTACGCGTATATGCCAATGCCACTAATAGCGCTACCGGTGCAGCAACCCGCACAGAGCAAATTACTGTGCAACAGCACAATGTTGCTATTTTATCGCCCACTACAGCAAGATGGACCGACGACTGGTGGGCCGACAGCTGGAGAGGCGTAGTTGTAGAAGTAACAACCAACCAATTTGCAGAGCATGTATGGGTAACGTTGCCTAGTGGCAATAATCACTCATTAAGCCGCGTTTCAGGCTCTGGCACGTCTAACAGAACCTGGAGAGTAGAAATCACCAATGTTGGAAACATTTCTACACTGCAAGTACACGCAAGCGATGTTACCAACTCTTGGACAGCAAGAGATTCCAGAAGCGTTTCAATAACAGGTCAACACCAGGGGGGTAGTACTGCTTGGGTTGATATGCAATCAGGCTCTTGGGTTGCTAATGTGCATATAAATGCAAATGGGGTTATGACATTTAGAACCAATCAATCCCACGGCGATTGGGGAAACTGGGGAACTATTTGGGTTGATATCGCAGGATTTGCCTCTGTATTGGCATCTTCGGTTAATGGCGTAGACTGGGTAGCTAACTTCCCTAGTGGGTTGACTAGTAGCTGGCAAAATGCTTCTGTATCCTTTACAGATAACACGGCCACTCACAGAGGAACTATTTTTGGAACTTTAAGATGGCACTAAAAAACTAGCGAGCAGCAAAAAAAGAAGCTGGATGATTCCGGCTTCTTTTTTTCTTGCTTCTAGGAAAGTGCTTTTTGCGAAACGCGCAGCACAGCCGCTTTTTTTAATAAAAAATAATTTCCTGTGTATCATCGGCTTTGAATGACAAAGCATCCTTTTTTCTTGTATAAAATATTTACTTGGGCGAAAATGTCGCCTAATTTTTTTATTGTACTTTCTGCGCCATGCTTTTTTTGTATAACGATATACAACGCACCGCCCGGTGTTAGATGCTGGGCAGATTCTATATACATTTTATACATCGTTTCTTTTCCTGCGTGTATTGGCGGGTTTAGCACGATATTGCTAAATACACCCGTTATATTGGCAAAACTGTCGGAATGGATTGGTGTTGCAGCTACTTCATTAAGCTTTGCATTCCTTGTGGCGTAGTCAAGGGCTATGCTGTTGATATCTGCTACAGTAAGCTGAACATCGTATTTTTTTGCCAAAACGATACCAAGTGTGCCATACCCACAACCCAGATCCAGTAAAGTTCCTTCAAGTGGCGGTATATTTTTTAATAGTGTAATAGATGCATCATCCACTTTATCGCAGGAGAACAGCCCGTTGTTCGCCAAAAATTTGAAGTGCATATCAAAAATTTCAAGTTCTAAAGTACGCTCGTCTGTGAGCAGCGATGGGTTTTCTGTAAAGTAATGATTCATACAAACACATCCAGTACACTTGGTAAAATCTTAAAATGAATTTCGCCTTCTACGGGGAATAAATTGCCGTCTAAGCAAAGCGTTTCCACGCCTGGGGGCAGGGTTATGCGCAATTCTGTGCATTCTTCGAAAGTGATGTCTTTTAAGTGCACATGCTTTTTTACCAAAAGGGAAGGGAACAGTACGCCAAGCTTTAACCGGCTCATACCATTTACCATGCATAGGGTTATTTTCCCATCGTCAAATTTGGCTGGCGGGGCTATTGGCAAACCGCCACCATACGTGCTGTTATTGCAAATGGCCAATAGCGTAAAATCGTTTGTAAAGGTTTTGCCATTAAGGGATATTTCCATGGGAATATTTTTGTGCTGCATAATGCTTTTGTAGGCCGCCGCAAGGTATGCTTGTCCGCCGTATTTGGGCTTTAACGCTACTGCGTTGTGGACGATGCGTGCGTCTATGCCTATGTTACCGGCTACCAGATATGCTACATCGTTTGCGGTAATGAGGTCTATCGTGCGCAAATTACGCCTGCAAATACCCTCTGCAAAGGCTTTTGCACCGGCTTTTATGTTTCGCATGTATTTTGCCTTCATGGCAGCTTTGCCGCCTTCGATAGCCATAACAAAGTCGTTCCCAGTGCCGCCCGGGAAAAGGGCCAGTGGTATGCGGATTTTCTCCCTATTGGGGTACGCGTCTACCATTCCTGCCACAATTTCTTGCATTGTTCCGTCGCCGCCAACGCCGATTATTCCTGTGCTATCGGGGTACTGTTCGCAAATTTGTTTTGCAAACACGTAGCCATCTTTAGACTTTGTAGTTATATGCACTTTGTGTTCTAAGTTATATTCGTTAAACGCTTCAATTAAATTTGGGAGATACTGCGACTGCCCAAGCCCCCGGCCTGCGGTGGGATTGATAATAATATGGTACATACTTGCGCCCCTTTATTTTCGAATAGGACTACTTTACAGCAAAAAAGCGCATTATACAAATAATCTTGCTAAAAAAATTGTTATTGTGGCGGCAAGTAGCCCATGCAGCACTTTACAAAAAAGGTACGGAGCCGCTTTAATTCCTGTACTTTCTGTAAAATGGAAAGTTTGCATATGTATGGAAAGCCCGCCAAAAGCAATGGCAAATGCAGCAAATGCAAGGCTGGTGGTGGATATACCGCATTCAGAAATTTTACGTACGCCACCAGTTACTTCTACAGCACCGGTAATGAAACCCGCTAATAATCCTTTGTCCGGCAGCCCAATTTCCCCAAGTATAGCCATAGTAGCATTAAAAAATATGACCAAGCCACCGATTATAGCCATGGATTCCATTGCGTTTTTTACAGCATTGCTCAAGGCTTTACCGGGGCTGACATTTGAGTTGGATGAGAGAGTGGACGAGATGCGGTGTAGGGGCGGTCGTCCTCGACCGCCCGAGGCATACTCTGCAAAGTTATAACCCACGGGCAACCGAGGACGGTCGCTCCTACATAAAAATTTTAACAATATACCCAAAAGCAACGCCGAAAATACATGACCGGTCCACAGTACATATCCAACGGCAGCATTCCCAAAAAGCCCAATACCCACAACACCTAAAATAAAAAGAGGGCCTGCATTATTGCAAAACGCCAATAAATGCTGTGCATCACGTGCAGATATTTCGCCAGTTTTACGTAAATCTGCCACTGCTTTTGCACCTATAGGATACCCGGATGTAAGACCGGTGATAAGTGCAAACCCTCCGGCACCCGGCAGGTTGAAGATTTTCTTCATTACAGGAGTAAGTGTTTCCCCTAAAAAACGTGGGAATTCCATTTCTACCAGCATATTTGTGATAATCATAAACGGCAGAAGCGCGGGTACTATATTATTGAGCCACAAAAGTAACCCCTCCCGCGCTGCGGCCAACACAACACTAGGGAACGTGAGGAATAGAATCTTGAATATGACAAGAAAAACAAGTATAATCATAAGAACACATCCTAGAAAAAAGTTGTAAAGTATAAGGTAGGTGAATCAAGATGCCACGCCATGAAGAACAACCCCCACACAAAAGACGCCCTCAAAAAAGAGACGTGTCCAAGCCGGCTAAAAAGCGTAACCGGCATCCTGCGGTGCCTCCAATAAACATTAGAATGGCTTCTGCGCGCCGTAAGAGTATGCCTGCCTCTGTTGCGCTGGTTGCGGCTTTGTTTTTTATATTTGTGGCTATGTATATGGTACGTGCTGTTCATAATGAGCTAACCCCTAGCATAGCTGTCGAAATTGTACGCATGGGCAATAGAGAAGCACAGCGTTCTGTAACAGGTATAATTGCTAGGTACGAAGAAGTTATTTACGCCCCTAGGGACGGGCAGGTGGTTTGGGCCGTTGCCAATACAGACCGCGTCCGCCGCGGTACGCTTGTGGCCGGTATTGCAGATGTAGAAGCCACAGAGCGCATAACCAGGGATCGAAGAGCGATTGAAGAAGAAATGAAGATATTGAATGAACGCAGGCATTATTCAGAGGCCGACCCTGCGGTTCAACGGATAAATAATACGTTGCGCAATGCCATGAATAGCAATATGCATAATTTTTCCACGCTCAATCTTGCGGAAATAAATACGCTTCGCGACCATTTAGACAATTTTACCGACACTAGAATCCGAATGATTGTAGCTGCCAGCCATGGTGCTGTTGGCGTGGATATAAGCCGCCAGCACGATCAGTTAACGGCACAACTGGGAATGAACTCAACGAATATTTATGCCACAAGAAGTGGGATTATGTTTCATATCGTGGATATGCACGAAAATGTTGTTACACCAGGCAATGTGACCGAACTAAGCCGGCAAGACGTAGGGGTTATCGTAGACCACACAACACTATTTCCTGCACGTGAAGTAGAGGCAGGAGACCCTGTATTCAAAATTGTCGGGAACACATGGTATGTTGTTGCCTATATGCCAAACAATATGATTGAAGGGTTTGCAGAAGATACAGACCGCGTCATATTTGTGCAAAATGCCATTACCGGAAATTACGAGCAGATGACGATGCGCATTATACACATTGAACAATTTCATTTAGAAAGCCGGGTGGTTTTTAGAAGTTCCAGAAATGTTATGGACTTTTTGAACCAAAGAAACATTAGCATACGCACTACAAACGATATTTCTCGCGGGTTGCAAGTATCTACTTCTGCTATAGTTACTAAGCGTTTTGTGAGAATACCTGTAACACATGTATTTGAACAGGGCGGTTACTATGTACACATCCATGATGACTATGGGCTGAAACAAGTACCCATTGATGTATCAGAAAGAGCAGATAATTATGTGTATGTATTAGAAGAAACGCTAGACTTAGCTATGGGTGATGTATTGATACCCGCGTCTTTATACGGGGACAGTTTTACAATTACAGAATCTGCAGTAAGGGTAGAACACGGTGTGTTTAGAACTAATTTTGGGTATGCAAATTTTACACCAATAACCCTAGATGGCGAACTTTCGGAAATAGACACATATACTTTGCTTGACCCAGCCAGAAACCATAATTTAAGACAATTTGATCCCATTGTTATTGATGCTTCAACCGTAGTTCAGGGGCAGATTATAAGATGAGTGAGAAAAATCCGCTTTTTGATTTTTCATACCAACTGATTTATACCCGCCGCCGTAGGCGGCATGAATTAAAACAGGCATTTTTGGTAATTTATGTAATAATGGGTAAATTTTACTATGCAAAAGACGGAAAAAGGCGAGATTCAGGGCTTGACAGGCATTGTCATATCCTTTATTATCCTAATTGTAACATTTCACTATTGCAGATGCATGTGTTTTATATGAAGTTGAATACCGAATCACATCCTAGGAGGTTTTTATGTTAAGAATGTTTAAAAAGGCTGGAGACGCTATGAAAAAATTCCTACTTACCAGCGGAGAAGATGTTTATAACGATGGGTATTATGACGAAGAGGACGATTACTACGACGATACCTATGAAGATGACCCTATGCAAGAGCATTACTCCTATAGCAGTGCCGCAGCGCGTAAAGTCCCAGAAAAACCCGTGAAAACACGCTATGCAGATAAAATTGTTGAATTGGGTTATACATCGTCTCATACTCCGCAACATCAAAGCCCGTTTGCAAGCCCGCAGGTTGTACCTTCGGCTGTTATCGCACATCCAAAGGAAATTAAGGATGCTTGCAAAATTTGTGATGATATCTGCAACGGTAAAATGGTTATCGTTGACCTTTCCAGCTTGGATTCTGTAAACGCCCAGCGCATTGCAGACTATCTGGGCGGCGTTGTGCATACCATACAGGGTAACACACACCGTGTGAACAAAGGTATTTTTGTGATTTCTCCAAGGGATTATGATGTTTCACTGTCTTCTGGTGAGGATGCTTCTGATACTAGAGATTTCGGAACATTCAGAGCAGTTTCAAGATAAATAAAACAACATGCCATCTGTTGCGATACGTATAGTAGACTTATTTTTTACTGTATTGTACTTTATGATACTGGTACGTGTAATTTTTTCATGGTTTCCAAATCGCAGAGGTTTTTTTGTTGATATTTTGTATACTCTTACAGATCCTATCCTTGCGCCAATTCGTTATTTGTTACGCCGTTTTCAATCGGAGGGCTCTATGTTTGCGATGATGGATTTGTCGCCATTGGTTGCGTTTTTGATACTCCGTATAGCGAATACAATTATTATTGGAATTATCGTATAATACAAAAACAACCTTGAGTTGGATTTGAAGCAAAATCCAACTCAAGGTTGTTTTTGTATTATTACACTTTAACTTTACGCCCTACCAACCGACCCAAACAATTCAAACTTATCCTGGATTGTTTTTTTGATTGCTTCTGTGCCGGGGGCAAGCAGTTTGCGCGGGTCAAAGCCTTTGCCTTCTTTGTCTTTGCCGGCCTCTACATATGCGCGGGTTGCAGCGGCAAAAGCCAGTTGGCATTCTGTATTTACGTTAATTTTTGCAACGCCTAGGGATATTGCTTTTTTAATCATATCTTCCGGGATGCCGGTCCCACCATGTAAAACTAGAGGGATGCCGCTTGATACTTGAGAAATTTTTTCTAAAACGTCGAAATCCAGCCCCGTCCAGTTATCCGGGTATGCGCCGTGGATATTGCCGATACCGGCGGCTAGGAAATCTACACCAAGTTTGGCGATAGCTTCGCATTCGGCCGGGTCTGCAAGGTCACCGCTACCTACAACACCGTCTTCTTCGCCGCCAATCGCGCCAACTTCGGCTTCTATAGACATATTGTTCTTATGGGCCAGGGCTATCATTTCTGCGGTTTTTTTCATATTTTCTTCGAATGGGAAGTGGCTGCCGTCAAACATGATGCTGGTGAAGCCGGCTTCTATGCATTGCAGGCATTCGTCGTAGCTGCCGTGGTCTAGGTGCAGGGCTACGGGTACGGTTATGTTTAGTGCTTTGTCCATTGC
>Ga0123355_10004006_pt1 | contig 21325 bp, 9 predicted proteins | sample TergutEmb28metaG_3_FD_89872 | JGI IMG/M metagenome (GOLD analysis project Ga0123355, IMG submission 89872) | Embiratermes neotenicus P1 segment gut microbial communities from Petit-Saut dam, French Guiana - Emb289 P1 | ecosystem: Host-associated > Arthropoda: Insects > Digestive system > Gut ...
CAAGAAGAAGCTGCCTTTACTTACTTATGAGAAAAGTTCCCCAGACTAAGTGAGGCAAAATTGAAAGAAGGTATTTTCATTGGTCCACAAATACGAGACATTACCAAGCACGAATTCTTCGACAAGCTCCTTCAAGGCAACGGAAAGGCACCTTGGGACAGTTTTAAATTTGTAGTAAAAGTATTTTTGGGAAACAGAAGGGCTCAAAACTATGAGGAGCTTGTAAACAAGCTTTTGCAGAGCTAACAGAAATTAGGCTGCAACATGTCACTAAAAATACACTTCCTTCGTCGCATTTGGATTTTTTCCTGGAGAATTTTGGTGCAGTGAGTGAGGAACACGGAGACATTTCCATCAAGACATTTCCTCAATGGAGAAGAGATATCAAGGGAAATGGAACTGTGCTATGCTCGCTGACTACTGCTGGACTTTGGCAAGGAACATCCCTACCATGGAATACAAGCGACAGGCAAAACTAAAAAAAGAAAAAATTGCGTGATTTTTTTTGTGTTAAATAATGAACTTGCGTGAAAAAGACTGTGCAGATGTTCAATTTACGTTGTAAATATTATCTCTAAACAGAATAAGTCTACTAAACACATTCTTTTCCACTGAATAGTATTTAGTTTTGTATTTAAAACACTGTTCCGTATAATATTTCAACCTATTTCACAAAATATCATAGTGTAGCATAATTTTAAAAATTGAGCCAAGTAATTTTTTATGTCCCTTATCTAACTTCATAGATGTAAACAAATAAATTAATAACATATTCATCACAGATACAAATTTTTTTTTGAAATTTGTTGTCCAGTGTAATGGCTATTTATTTTGAGAATATCTTAACAAGACTGCAAAATGTACACTCTGCGACTTGGTACTTTGTGATGTGATTAAGAATTTATTTACTTCCAGACACCGTCGCGTACTTTTAAGTTCATACTGTGCATATTGAATATCAAATATTTCTTACGTACCAACATATGCACAAATAAATAGTGTAAATTACCCCGACATGTTTCGGTGTTTTTTTTCTGTCTACTTCCCCATTCACACATCTAACCAGGAATTACATATGCAGCCACATTTACCAACATTTTGTCATAACAACACACTACTATATTGTATTTTACCATTTTAATAATTCACAAATTTAGCTAACAAAACTTTTAAAGTCCCTGAAGATGATGTATTAACAAAGAAACATTTTGGAGTAATTTAATATAAATTTATACTACTTATTTGTGAATATATTTGTAAATAATAAACATTTAATATAATAGCGTGTTATGGTACACAAATAAATATATTTGTACTGAAGTCCATTTGAAACCTAGGGCTTTCCCTGAGCGAATTTTCAGTAAACTCACAAGTGCTGAACAGGGTTATGGACAGATGTCTTATGCCAAATTTCACTAACATAGAACAAAAATGTGGAAATTACATGTAAATATTTACACCTGGAAGTAGAGCGTAGCTTTGTTTGGGTAGTTTTCCATGCACCTCGCATTCGACAGACATCTATATGTATTTTGCGGATAGAATGAAGAATGTAGAAAATAAGAGCAAATTTTCCATTGCGAACTTAAGTCCTCATACAGCTTTTGCACCAAACACGTTTCGCTTGTAGCATTTACCGAGGTATGGTTCAGAGCCGCGCATTAACGTGTTCAGTTCTTTACGCAAACTGTCCCTTATAGATGTCCTATTACTTCCCTATGTCAAGTCTGCACTGTGTGATAAATAACACGTCACATGTAGGATGACCCATCTCTGGTAAAATCAATGCATTTTTATTTTATCTTCAAGTAGAATAAGGCACACATATGACCAGTATTAACGAAAATGGAGTTTGCTCCTCAACATGCAGTGTAGGTCGCCAGTATTGAATTTAAGCGTTTAGAAGTCTGAACTTCCTGCACATTTTGTGCTTGTATTTTGTGCATTATTTCCTTGGTTAGTAGTTAGTATTTCCCCAAATAGCATCAAGCAATTAGGTTTTTCCGTGGTGATGCCCTGTTTTTTCTATAAGCTAGAGATGGGAGTTTGTTTATTAATTGTTTGCGCCTCATGCTACAAAGTGTCATACAATTCTGTTGCAATATGAAGAAAAGCAGGGGCGTTAGACTATTTAAAGTAGCAACACACGCTTTTGTTTGAAATGGACAAACAGGAGGAAGACTGTAAACATAATTGTACATTTACTATTTTGTTTACACTTCACTTCATGTGTTTATGCAGCCAGAGCAGGTAAAGCTGTAGTGAAATTGAAGAAGCATTTAATGTGTACTTTAGAAAAAAAAAAGTCATATAAGAATTCGTGAACTTGTAAAAATAATTTGCCCAGCCAGACCACTCAGCACTTATAGGCCCCTGAGCAAAGCCCCTGCGTGTGAAGCCACGACCTTTAATAGTTGGTGTTACCCATCTATTACACTGAATAGCAGTCCTTGTTTTCTGAATTTTAGGAAAACTAAGATAAAACCCCTATTAAAATGTATTTATAAAGGAGTTAAACATGGATTTACATCCTTGTCATCAAAGATATATTATCCTGCGTTAAAAACCTGTATTATAGTTGAACCCAGCTAATGAATATTTATTAATTTTCCTTATATTTTGAATATTGTAAGTCTGTAAATAAAAGTCAACATCATGGATCAATATTAACTGGGCATCCTGTTCAGATAAACCATTATGGATGGGGAATATTTCATATTTACCTTGCTAGAGTAATTTACGAATATGTTGTCCATGGCAGAAATGGAATTGTTTTGAATTCTGGTTGGTACGTCTGCCATACCAAAGAGGTTGTAAGAAATTAGCAGTGAGTTTAATTGATTGTCTTTGAATATCAATGAACATCAATGTTAACAACTCCATAAATAATAAATCCTGTTTTAGAACTGTATCGAAACTAAGATAATATCTAATTTATGTGGAAAATAGACATATATGGGATAATAGAGGCAGTAATTTAACTGCACATATTTCAATATCATAATCAGAACAGTATGAATTTAAGTTAACGGTAATGAAAATCAAGTTTTTGTGTACAAACCTCCCCCTCCCCCCTTTGAAAGAGGACTTCTCACCGTAACTAGCCCTTAACGACCATCACACAAATAAAATCAAACATGTATGAGACTACCTGATGACATTGGTCTGAACATAATGCATAAAAGAATTGTGCTACCATCTAGCGGCCCAAGTCCTTACTACGTGAAAACAGGGCATGAATGAGATGCAAACATTACAAACATAAACGTTGCCAAATGCGCAAGGAATACAGCAGGTGGTTAATACTGTTCGGCAAATAGTACACGTCATCTAGCTCCTTATTGTGAAAGTTGCTCCTACTTCTGTTACTTCCTCCATCTCAGGTCAAAATATTCTAGTCAACACCCTATTTTTTTCAAAGACCTAAAAATCTCCAATCTCCAATTTTATGACCATGTTTATTAAACCCCATATTTTATTACCCCCGTTCTGTTTTTGCCTCAATGTGAGAGACGAAGTTTCAGATTCAACAATGGGAAAAATCTCAGTTGCTTCTATTTTAAGCGTTACTGTTTCAAACAGCAGGCATGACGGAATATCGTAATCGCTGCGGTCACTAGGCTACGGGCAGAGACCAAGAAATCGTGGCTCGAGTTACAGTAGGGAAAAGATTATTTTCTGCGTGATTTCAAGTTTCTTCTAGGAAGTTGCGCAGCGTAGAGTGCTAGTTACCGACATTTTGGGATAACATATTCAAGAATCAAACAGTCCAAGAATAAGCTTGACCCGTGAAGATGGGACCAATAAGTAGTTCCCGAATCATCGGTAAGACGCTACAAATCTACATCCCAGAAGAGTGAAGATACAAAGGATTTTTTTTTTTTTTTTCTTTTCGGAAGTGTTCAGACCAGCCCCGATACCCACCCAGCCTCCTAATCGATTGTACCGCGGTCTGTTGCTTATAGGGTAAAGTGGTCGAGGCGTGAAACTGAGTACTTACCTCCATCTAGTTACGAATGTGTCGCCTTACTCGTATACTCCATCGCATGTCTTGGCGGCGTCATGTTTACATAAGCAGCAGGCTTACCTTTCTTCTTGAGGCACGTATTTTCAGACAGGTGACAGGAGTCCCACGCTTCTGAAGAAGTTGAAGTATACCAGACTTGAAGCTTTTGCGGGTTTAGCTATGGAGATCTTTGTCTTTTGAGGTGTGACACTGTCTAGTGCGGAACAAATCTGTTCGCTTTTCGCAGGAATGTATTGCAATGTGTGTAGACACTAGGAGCATTCAAGTGTCGAGTATGCTTCTAACAGCGAACAGCAAGCAAACTCTGTGGAATGTGTACTGCCCTATACAACAAATATAACGCCATTTTCCAGCAGATAATACAAGTAAAAAGAAAAATGTATCAGCTCTGGAAAACGAAAGAAAGTGCTAATTTTGCAGTAATAGGGATCTGTGTAACATTTTCGGGACCCTCAAAATTTTATTGTCAACCACTGAAGCATGGAATTTATCTAAATGTGTAAAACTTCATTTTCTACCTCGCAGAAAACATATTTCGTCTCTTGTGTAAACACCAACTGGTGAAAGCTGTTGCGAACAATAATTGCTTTTCACTGCGGGTCTTGTGCGGAACATAGGCTTGCACTGTCTGCAAAAATATTCCGTTTTTAATATTAATACAAGCGATACTTTACAACAGCTAGTGTGCTACTGCGGGTTGACCACTTTGCGATATTATTTATACGAGTAAAGGCAAAGAAAAAATCATAATTTATGTTTCTGTACTGTCAATATACGACGCATTTTGTTGCAGACTTGTGTCGATAACATATTTTGTGACTAGTGTATTGTGTACTGCTGGTTTGGCTGATGGATTTGCAGTATATGAACGCGAAGGCGAATAAAGATGCAGAATCCAGAAGCTTGCTCGTTCAAATTACATGTCCTTCAAATTGGAGCACAATGTAGAAACTGTTTATTTTGCTTGGTTTTATTTGTAAAGTGAAATTCGTACCGGCGAAAGTAACAATAATATTTTTATTTATTTTTAAATATTAATATCTGTTCTATTGCTCTTTCTTTTCCTCGTTCTTCAGGTAAAGGTGATTGTTGCAAAATGTCTTTATAAAAGAAAATGTCTTTCTTAACGCATACGACTGAAATTTTGTCTTCTTCCTTCATCAGTCTCCGGGTTGATATGAACAGTTTAGCGGGTGGTATTTCACACTGGTTGCTTTGTCTATATCCCCACTACTTAATATTCTCTGGCATTCTTAATGGACCTTGAATCCCTGAAGATGAAGACGACGTTATGTCGAAACTTCAGGAGCCATTTATCCAGCGACGCAACGTCAAATCTCAAAAGAAGGGAAAATTTGACTACGCCGCTGTGCAAATCGCAACTCTCGCACACATTTTACCTTCGTACGGATACTTCGACAATGTATGTTGGCAATACTGACAGCAGACGGCGGCATAGCGGCTATAGTCCCTTGCCTTAGTTTTTATCTGTGTCTGTAATCTAAGAACTGTTACGTGAACAACATAACAAATTGACGTTAATGACTGACATATCCATTTTAATTTTATTAGGAGAATTAACTTTCTTTAAATCAGTTGACTAAGTACAACTGTAGTCTTTTTTTGTGCGCCGTGTTACATATTCGTTATTCCCGCTATCTGGCAGACTTGCGCAGTTAGTCACTTTGCAGCCAAACGTGAGGACTAGTTAGGTCTGCCGTGTTCGCAGATTGTAGCTGTACGAAAGGAGTTTCCCCACATAAATTCGTAACTTTTCTAATTCTTATGGCCCCAGGTGACGAGACTGATAGTGGACTGGAGTCTTTGTCATCGAGCAATAAATCTTTGGCGACAGCCGACAGGAAAGACAGTAAAGATATGAGGGCAGAAATTGACGATGATGATATTGATGATGAGGTAGGAGCACGCTTGTTACAATATGATCGTGAGTCTTGCTTACTGTGGTGTAGTGTGAAACCTTGATATTAGCTATATAATTTGTTACGCCTATCTTGACCGCAGTACGGCATATTTGCCATTGAAGTTAAGTTAGTGAAGATAGGTTATGTTAAATCTGCTGTTAGAATGGATGCTACAAGTTGTTCTAAGTTTCCGTAACTTTTGCCTAGTTTTTATTTAACTATGCGTATTTCGTTGTGAGAAACTATTTGTAATTGACTGTGTACATAGTGGTTTCAGGACTGAATACTGTACTGTGTCCATTAGCGTATATTATTTTTTGTGCACACTGTTGGCCAAAGCTTATAATTTCACGATGTTCTAAATTGTGTAGGATTGAACATCAGTGCTGTAACTATTATCATGCTTGCCCCCTAAAGCAAGTTTTAGTGCCTGATCCTTATGTAGATTGCTTGGCAAATGTATTGTTGGTTCAATAGCTTTGTGTTCTCAGTAGGGTATCTTTCATGTTTTGAATTTTGTGTGGCTTTCAGTACTCCGTTCGTGTACATTCTCTGCAGATTCCCAAGAAGCTTGTGATAACCATACCAACTTAAAATATCAGTTCTTTTTGTATGTTATCCAAGTCCAGATGATATTAACATACTGGGTTATGTTGACTATGGACTGCAGAATTTAATATCTTTTAAAAATAACAAGGCTATATCTGGTTCTTATAGTTAATTTGAGAGAACTGGTGTTTTTTAATGTACTGAGGTTCATAATCTACTCTATAGGATGAAATAAGTAAGTGATATGAAAGCGTGTTAAAACGAAGGGAGAAGGCATCCATTGATAACACTCCCAGTACCAGGATTGGTTATCGTAAGTTTTTGGTTACAGGTTTGAGCGGGTCATGTGGCCATTGTTTATTGAGTCTTCTGGGGATAATGCTTTCATTCATTAACCAGGTGATAGAGTCATTTTATCAGAGGAGATGCTTGTGATAAGTTGTGGCAAGTCTGATTGCTTTGCAATTGGTATGCCTACATTGTGGGAGTGGTGGGTAGTTATGTACCAGGGAGTGTTGACAAGCACTATTGGCATATTTGATCAAACCTTCGGTGCGTTGTGTACTGTAATTTCTTGGAGAGACTTTGGTAAAGAAATTTTGTGACTCATTGTGTTCTTCTGGTTTGTGAAAGTGCATGGTAGAATTGCATACTCATGTTTCAGAGGAATGTATTGTGCCCTCATCTTCATAGTTGAAGTGAGTATGCTGGGGTATGTAGTCTAGGTATATGGGCAGGTTGCAAGGAAGGTGGTTAACCTGCTGGTATAATTGGATCACATTTATCACCATATGTTGGCTCTAATGATGGAGACAACATGCTCTGCCAAAATCTTGGCACACATCTACAAGACTGCATGTTTTTAACCCAGAAGACTTCACTATGAACAGTTCCGACCATGAAAACTTGAAAAATGTACTTATTGGCTTTGTTTTCTTTTCCAGGACCTGGATGAAACCCTATCTGAGAGATTGTGGGGGTTGACTGAGATGTTTCCTGAAGGAGTTCGTAATGTGACATCTGCTGTTGTGTCTGCCACTTGTGCTGGAATTAAAGGTTATCATTTTGTAATTAACAATGACTTTCTGACAATTAGTGGGCTATGCCATGGCTCTGGACATTGATTAACAACCTGTCACTGTGGAGGCCTGTGTTGAATTTGAGACCACTTCGTGTGGAATTTATGGTGAGCAAAGTGGCACTGGGACTTGTTTTTCTCTGAGTACTTTGGTTTTCTCCTACCTGTATAATTGCAGCAGTTCTGTACACTTTTTCATTCATCTGTACCTATCACTGACACTGTATTATTTTGGCAGTTGAAAGTGTCATTAAATAACACACTTAAAAAAATATATCAGACCATTACTTTCATAGCGCTGTGTTATATATCCTAAAGAAGAACCTAATGGATGTTTTGGGATGTAACACCATGCAGTCTGGTTAAAATTTACAAAAGTTTTGGATGAATGTATTGTCGCCATATTCCTGGTGTATGCAGGCAGAATGTTCCTTTTAAATGTCAGTAAATTTCGTCAACCAGAATATATGACATCACATCCAAGTAGACTGTTCTTCATTGTTACCTCTGCAAACTTCAGATATCACATGTTGTGAATAATTTTAGATGTTTCTCATAGTTCTCTAGTTAGAGATCATGTCTATCCATATGTGTCTTGACATAGGACTAGTGCCACAACTGTTCAGCACATTGTTTTTTAACAACTGATTTGCGAGATTTCCTCTGCATGTTTTCGGTTATTTCCAATTGTCAGTGATGTTAACCGTAAAGTCCAAATGTAAGCTTAATAAACTGCAGCAGGCAGTGTTGGAAAATTTATGTACTACGTTATGGGGTAAATTTTCATAGTCTTATAACTGCAGGAAAGCAGTTATCAGCAAATTAGAAATGTGTGTCCATCATATATATATATATATGTGTGTGTACTTGTAATTACTGCAGTTTGTGGGTAATATTTTTATGCTTAATTTTAATTAATAGAGCCTTTTCATTCATGTAGGTTTTTATGGCCTTAGTCGGGTAATAACATGGTGTGTCTTCAGTTCATCAGCTATCCTCTTTGCTCCATTGATCTTTGAAGTGGAGCGTGCTCAGGTAGAAGAAATGCAGCGTACCCAACAAAAACAGGTAAACAATGTGCACCATATAATGAATTAAATTTTTGTGAATTAAATGTAAAACTGTTAATAATCATTGATTATGCTTCACAAATGTATTTTCCATTATTTGAGAACATATATGAATGTATAAATTCTTTGCACTGATACTGTGAGGGTGAGCTGTTATGTTTATATGTGTTGGACTCGACACTTGCTAATTTGTAATTATGTATATTGGAGGGTGGATGTAGTAGTAGTTGCAAATAGGAGCAGCAGATAGTATCTGTAGATGACAGTGGAAGGTTTGCTCAAGTTGGTGTTCTGTTGTTCACCTTTGCTGACAGACGTTCATAGCATCTCCCCAGCACGGAATGTTCTTCTGTCAAGTTTAGTGCCTTAGTACAAATGTAGCTGTCTTGACAGAACTTTTCAAGTTATTGAGGTTAGGTATTTTGAAGTATTTTGTTTGTCTAGACAAAAAGTGCTGCATGTGCACAGTTGCAATATTAAATACATATTTTATTCCCCAAATTCTGGGAACATGTTCTTAACTACATCAGTTACCCCTTAAAGTTTCTCTGTGCTTTATGCATTCATTCTCAGGTTTTATATTACAGGTGCTCCTGGGGCCAAGCAGTGCCATGTCAGGTGGTTTGGGACTTATGCCACCCATTCACCGATAAGAAATCAGAGATCAGTATGTTACACAGCTGTGGTACTTTCTCATTCATGTGTATAGAAACCACGGAATATAAAATTAACATCTGGAACTTGTTCACGAGCTGGTAGCAGTATACAGTTTTTGTTAAGTAAATAGTCAATATTAGTATAATTTGAGTGTATTAAAATTAATCGAATAAAGTTAAAATGCCTAAAATTTGCTGTTTTCACGGAAATGGCACTTCCAATGCAGCGCAGCTTAATATAATACAATTGTTTAAAGACTGCATTACTGTGGTTTATCAGACTTCTGGTTTAAAAACACATTAGTAGGATCTTGTTTCTTTAGAAATAAGGTTCTCTGAGGTTTCATCCCACATAATGTGATGTATTTCATAGCTGTGGTGTGTTGGTGATGTTTCGGTGGAAATGTTTGACAGGTTTGTAATCACTCAAAGGGAAGAATATATAACAGAAGAAACTGTATGCGTGATGGACATGTGTTCATGTTCTGTTTGTAGTTTTATCTGTAGTATGTTTTAAATATTCTGGTGAATGTGCGCGCGCGTGTGTGTGTGTGTGTGTGTGTTGATCCTGTTTTGTTATCAATTGGGAAAATAAATTTATAACCACAGTGTAATGTTTCATTGTTTACCAAAAAGAAACTTACCATGAGCTCAAAACCAGTGTAGTAGTCCATGCTTTGACTTATGTGATTTTCACACACAATACCATTTACTTCTTTTTTTTAATTTATGTCTTTGGTGAAGACTTATAAGTAGTGATATTATTTGTGCAAAAATTCAGGATTCTGAAATGGCAAAAATGAATTCTATCACAATTACTTGAGTTAGGTATTTTTATATAAAAATTAAAGTTAATGAAATGAAAGGAGTAACAGAATATGTTGAATTAAAGCAACCACTCTTTGGAATGTAACTATCACATAAGTTGGGGGTACCTGCCCTTCTTTCCTAGAGTACACAGTGTGAAGATCTGCTGTAAGACAAGCCAGTTTGGTGAATTATTAATAGTGAATGTCATATTGTTTTTGGTATTGTATTGCCTGACAGGTTTTTCTACTGTATATTTTTCCCAGTCTCATGTGCACTGGGCTTAACTAACCTTTTAAAGCCTACTGGTTTCGTACACCAACAGGTTTATTACTTAAGAATTATGCAGTCTGTCTACACTGTATTTATTTGTTTTGTATTTATCTCAGAACAAACACTGAATTGTGCCACATATACCATAAACTAATTGGCTTTTATAACCGAGATGAAAAGTGTTTACTGCGCGATATGGACTGGGTCTTTAAATAGAACAGTCTGCTTCGCCTTAAAGGGTTAAGCGTCACATTATGTATGGAACAGTAAAACATTGGAACATGTGTTTGCTGCTGTTAACACTCAGATTTGAGATGGCTTTGTGCACATATGAATTCTTTAGATCAGCACGTCTTAAAAATGTAATAAATTTTACTCGGGTAAAATTTTATGGGAAAATGTTGAAGGGTTAAACAAAAAACTTTGTTTTGTATGTGAAATTTTGAGGTTTGAGGTTGTGAGTATTATCAGCACAGTCTTTCGGAAGGGACACCATATGGTTTGGTAGACAGTTACCAGTATTTCGGGGGAGCCTTCTGCGTGCATCTTCAGGGAGGTGTGTTCTGCTGAGAAGCCTAAGGAAGCATGTTCCTCCAAAACGTAGGCAGTATCTACCAAACCACATTGTTACTTCATAGGAGAACATTATCTTAATTCTGCTTTCATTTTTCTTTCTTTTGGATGAAATAGGCTCGTTGTGATGTCTTATGTATGACATTTGTTTGCATGTTATGTGCATACATTTTTTCTATTGTGCACACTCATTCAAGGCTGAAATATAGAAGATGTTATTGATTGAAGAGAGTTGGACTTCGCCTTAATACTTGTAAAAATCTCTGTAGGTGTGGAGTGTTGGCTTAAATTCTAATGTTAAGTTACACTAAGGCTGTGGGCACATTAGATGAATGAAGTCAGTAAGAAATGGGCTACACTGCAGATTCTTGGCTTCACTTGACTCAAATTGTGTTGTGTGACAAAGGTATGCTGTAGTTCTGTACAAAACAAATTGGTTTTGCAGCATCTCTGGGTGTGAGAATCACTGAGCATTGATTGGACTTGATTACATGTGTGTGCCTACAGCTTTATGGTGCTCTTAATACTAGCAAGTGAAAAATTGCAGTCATGGAACAAAATAATTTTGGTATGTGACTTTGAAGTTAATTTTGTGATAAATGTGGTGTGCAATGAAAAAAACATGTGTTGATATTGATGGAATATGTAATAATGAGTGCAGGATCAATATAAGGAGCTTGGCCTAGAAGTAAACTCGGAGAAGTCCCTATATTTCACCATCAGAAGTGTAATATAAGAATGATTGTTAAATTGTTTGAAAATTTGGCAAAGTTCAAACATTTTGGAGTGAGAGTAATTCAGTTACATTCACAAAGAAATTAAAAGTAAGGATGTGATGGAAAATGTCTAGTTTGTGTTTATCTTGTTGACCTTATTGCATGTGTATGAAACTTGGTTGCTCACCTTAACAGTTCTTTCTCTCTCTCTCTCTTTCTCAGTATCTGTCTCTTTATCTATATCTGTTAGGCAGCAGAGACCAAGTATAGGGCTGCCACAAAAAGTGATGATGAAAGTGTTAATGAAAATTTCTGTCTTATGGGACTTGATGCTGTGTGATTTGGTAGAAGTTTACCGGTGTTTTTTAGAAACTTGCCACCACCTTCAACATTCAGAGCAACCTTTATCACCTTCAGCAAGTAATGTGATTCAAGCAGCATAATTGTCTGAAATGTGAGCACATCTGCCAGACTACATGACGTAACTTCTCAAAACACAATAATCTGTGTAGCCACCACTTTGAGAACCTCAAACTTGTCGTGACGATTTCGTAATAAGAACGATGGACATGTGGGAGGCGCTTGTATCAAACAGATTACTTAAACCAATATTTGGTGACAAAACATCCGTGGATTTTTGTTTTCATGTACTTGTCAAAACATCCCAGAATTATATATTGACCTTAGTAAAGTAACAGCTGTAATGTAATGGTGAAAAAATTGTCCCTGTTCATTCCATGACGGCATATAGGAGGAGCACCCATTAACCTCAGCAGTAGTTGGAAGTGAGTGGTGAAGTTCATTTCCTGGCTACTGTACTGCCCAGGTAATAATCCCAATGCTTATTGAATAGAAGACTGTACTTTTGGAGGAGAGCTATCATCTGTGCCAGGATCAGAACTCTGGATCATCCATCCTGTAGCATAGTATATTGACTGGTATTCAAACTCACTCAACTGTAAAGTAATACTTGAAACTCTGTAAGGGCTGACACTATTTTACATAGTAGACTGTAGAGCTTAAAACATCAGACTAAAACTCTCCAGTGGAAATTCATGCAGCATTATGCATCTTTTTTATCCAAAGAATGATAAATCTTCCCTGCAGTATGTAAATTGGTGTGGCAGTTAACAGAAAGTGGCACTGTGAAGTGATCCTTGCAGAGTAGGCATATGTAGATGAAAGCCTGATCCTGGATTGTGGCTTTTAGGTGTGTTCTCAAAATTTCAAGAGTAACTATTAGCTTCATCTTGTCATGTCTGTCTTGGCTTCCACTATGTGGATTTTCATGAAATTCAATATTTGAGGATTTTTTGAAAATCGATAAAATTCAAGTTTCATTACAATTATAATAATGGTTACTTTACTTGAATACCTCTGTACATTTTATGATAATATCTTGCTGAATTATTCTTAGAATGAGAAATGTTTCAGACAAAAGTTTTAGAGAAAATGTGAACACACCAATACTTAAAAAAAAACTATCATTTGTGAGATAATGCAGAAAAATATGGTACAGCCAGACGTGCCACAGATGACAGTATTGTGCTGTGTAGAAAACATGCACTGTGCATGCCAGTTAATTAAGGTGAGAATACAGACACTCTCTCATTATATTTAATACCTACTGCTTCATAATTGATTAATTCCGTCTCATCTCGTGAAATGTTTTACCACAACACTGAACAAGAATTGAGAAACTATGCAACAACTGATTTGTCAATTACAATCTGTGTAGCCAAATTGTATGTATAAGTAAGGCCATGAGCAAATGAACATTCTTTTGTTTCAATGCAGCATTTAAATGTGACATGTAAAAAGAGTACACATTAGTTGTAACATAATTTTCAAACACTGGCACATACAATTTGCATTGTTCCTGGTGACAGATTTATCATAAAAGCATTATTGTGCAATGCTCAGTATTATTATATAGTTGGTAGTGACATGTAACTGGGCAACAACAGCATATGCAGAATTCATAATTATGTTTTCACTGCAGAATGCTTACGTGAACACACCACAGTGTTATGTTTAAACCTACATTGCCTCTCTTGTTATTCACCTACATATGCTAAAGAATTTGTGTTGTCTCACTAAATATTGTGACTAGGCTGTAGGCTGGATGACTGGGGTTCAGTTCTTGGCAGTGGTTAGGAGTTCCTTCTGCACTTTGGACAAAATTAGGCAGTCTTTTAAATGAAAAGCAATTTTTTTTTTTATAATGAACTGTTGTTAACTTTCTACTTACACTGTGCAAATTAGAATATACCATCCGTTTTCCCGAACATAATTATTTGTTTAATACTGTGAATCAGAGTGTCAACCTTACAACTGAAAGTGCTGTACTCAACAAACTGAGGAACTAGTAGGTCCCAGGAAGGACTCTGGTGCTTGAAGTTGGTTAGTTGGCCAGTGTTTCAATTTATAACTGTAAACTGTTCTGTTGTTTTTTGAAATGTGATTGTGTATTCTGATCTGATGCAAAATTTCTGTCCTTTGGAAGAACTTTGATGTCAGGGAAGTTTAATTTCTAATTTTGTTTACAGTGACACAGAAACTGACAGAAGTGGTAGGACATGTGAGAACACAAATTTTTGCAGTGCACAGAAATGCAAGTGCATTTAAAATCTTATGAATTTTGTCCAATGGGGATTGTTATGAACTCCAAGTATCAAGATTCCTTCTTGTGAAGCTAATGGTTCCTAATTTGGACATGAAATTTCACACAGTTTATGAAGTCTGAAAGTTTATTACCATGTTTAAAAGTGTCCACCATTTCTCCCTGTCCTGAGCGAAATAAATCTAGTCCACATCACCCAATCCTGTCCCTTGTAAGATGAGATTCAGTGTTTATATATATACACAATTACACCTAGGTTTTTGAAGCAATATCTTTTCTTCAAGATTCTCCACTGTAACTCTGTATGGATTTCTCTTCTCAGCCAGGTGTTCCAAATGCAGTGCCCATCTAATCCTGCATGATATCTTAACCTTAATCATATTTGGTAGTTCAAATCACAAAGCCCCTCATCATTCAGTTTATTCCTAACTTCTAATACATCATCTTAGCCCCAAATGTCATACTTGGCATCCTTTGGGACTAAGTTTCTTAGTCACAGAAATTATGGTGTTGCATATTTGACCATTATGCTCTTAAATAGCAATGATTCTGAATTGAATAGAAGGGAGCATTTTCCTAATTTATTTGCCCCTAAGACCCTTGTAAAAGCAATGTTGAGTGGTAGTGTCATACCCAAATGTATGAACTCCGCCCCACTGTTGTAGTGACCACGGGTGTTTACGCCGCTGTCAGCAATTTCTGTAGTGCCCAGGTGTTGTGTCCACACCGCTGCCAACAATCAATGTAATGACACGGGGTGGTCCACAGTACCGTCACTACTTTGAGTAGCGCCCAGCCGAGCGGTAAGTTTGGGCGACTCTTCTGTGGCCGTTAAGAGGCCTATCCTGAGAATGGTAGCAATGGCCTAGTCAGAGGGCTTACGGTTATCTAGGTATCAAGGACTGCCTTGGGGTATGTGGGAGACGAACTGCGTAACAATTTAACAAAGATTCTATTATCTACTATATATACATAAATATACAAGCAGGTTACACTGGTTGAAGATATGTTTCTGCAATCCCATAGTTACGCAAATTTGTAAGTTCATAAACCGACACGCCACTATTAAATCCCAAGCGTTAATCGTAAAATTTAGAAAAGTATTTCATTTCCAAAAGTAACTCGCTAAAACAATGAATTTAGATAATCGGTCAGATCAGCTTACCTCCTGTTACCAGCCAGAGTATGAAGCAGCCCGACATCTCAACCAATAATATTTATGAAGTATAACTTCTTCAGGCCACAGAATACGCCGTGTCGTAGATCAAAATTACTTCTTGAAACCAACCTTGCAAGTGTGCAAGTCTTTCCGTCGAATCTCTACGCCGAGTCTTGTGTTAACCTAATTTCCTTGGGATTTTATAGTGGCGATGTGCTGACTCAAATATTTTTCTCAATACTTACAACCCTTATCTGGGGCACGCATACACCTTTCAGCAAACAACTGTGAAGTAAGCTGCCCAGTGTTTACTAATTACGTCAAATAAAGTTTTACTGCCAGCACATTCCGGCTTTTACAAAAAGACCAACAGATTACTAAATGTTGCGTACATTACACTGTCAATGAATTTACTAGGTGCTTATGCTGGGATTTTGCCCTACACTTTGTTGAGAAGAGTAACTTAATTTTCTGGGGGTTCTTCCAAAACTTTTATGCAACTTTTACTATTTGGCTGTTCTCATGGAAATAACTAATTGTTGCAAATTTTGAGATTCGAAAGTCATAGTTAAGAGCTGCCCAATATTGTTAAACATTCCACTCTTGTTCTGTACGACGCCATGTGAATTGGTCACTTGCTATACCCGTATTCCAAGAGGTTGCAGCCTGAGACCTCAAGGTAGTGAAATAAAGTGACATACGTTTGTGCTTTTCGGCAGTAATTATGAACATTGGGAATTCGGTGTATAGCTTTCGATCGAGTTTCATATAATTCGGGTTGACAGTGATGTTGAAAGTAAGTGGCATTTACGAAAGGGACTTTACGTGTGTATGTCATGTTGGCAGCACTGATATATTCCCGTTTTGAATCAACCAGCCGAACTGGGTGTCTTATCGTGTTATCGCAATAGCAGACGATGGGTGTTAGTGTGTCATTATAGCATAAAGAAATTGAACGATAAAGAATACCGAAATGGCAAGTACAGGAGTGTTGCCGTTTGTTCGAGGCGTTGATTTTACGAGCAATGACTTCAGCGTAAGTTTATTCGCAGTTTTAAATAGATGGTATTACAAAATAAAGACGATGTATTTGTCGTTTTCGACGTGGTGCGTTACGCTGAATGAAGAAGGTCTAAGAAGGTATAAACGCCCTGTAGCCTTTAGGTTGTTGCCAGCGTTTCGGAGGAGCCTACTGCCTCCACCTTTAGGGTACGAAAATGATGGATTGTTGCAAGTAGTCGATGAGGCAGTAATTCCTAACCCAGACATAACATCTGTCCTTAGCGTGTTATTATGGGACCCATTCTGACATTTATGTGTCAGGTGATGTGTTGTTTGCATTGCAGAGTTCATCGAAAATCGTAGAAATTTAGTGTGAAAGAATCCAGGATATGAGTCCTGAAAGACATGTTATAAATCTATGACCACAGAATGCACTTCACGTCCTGCATCGAGATCATTTTATTTTGACGTTTTGTCTTGGGTCGTACAGGACAATATAAGGCTGAGACAAATATACAATACTACACAAATTTGTTTTGTTAATTTTAATAAGTATGTTTTGTGATAGTAAGTTTGTATTTAATTTGGCATGCAATAACAGCAGTAGTCATAATAATAACAGTACCACTGTTGCCACCAGTATTACAATACTGCTGCTGCTACTAATACCGGTGGTGGTAGTACTAGTAGTAGTAGTAGGTTAAATGTTTGTGTTGAGTCTGTGGGTGTAAAGATTAGAGTACTTGCATCAGGTACATTTGGACTCTTTGATCCCACAGTATTCTTTCCTTGTTAGGTTTTATAATGGTAGGACACAGTTATGTTAGGTAAAACTTGGTTAATCTTGTAGTTGCATGGGATGTAGGTTGCCTATCGAAGCACACCATAACATGCACATGACTTGTTCAAGCCATGCACTGAGAAACAAAAGTGTGATAAATGTTTAAATGGTGGCTGGTGGAGGTAGTTCATGGAAAGGAAACCACACCATAGTGTGTACAGTCTACCACTGTGAGTAAAATTGTAGGTAGGTGAATGGTTGCTGATTAGGCAAGTAAGAAGAGAATAGAATAGAAATGTGAGTCATTATTACAGTATATGAAATACATACTGCAGGGCCTGTGCCTACTAAAGAGCAGGGTTTTGCATTATCTAGCCCTAATACAATTTTTTAGCCATTTATTGTTATTTGTTATGCTACTCAATCTGTCCATCATCTGATTTTCCTTGCACAGTTCTTCCATTTGCATCTTATACAAAAGTTCTCTTAAATTTCTTAGTTTTTTTGGCATTATTGCAACCTGTTATTTTTTTAATCTCCTTCATTCATAGCCAGCCACTTGCTATTCATCAGTTCTTTTCTATGTGTCTATGGACACTTTAATACAATGTGAGTGCTATTTTCCTGACCTCTGCATGTGGACATATCCCCCTCCTCCTCCACCCCTTAACCCTCCCAGTTTCCAAATCCCCAATTAAAATCGTGCTAGGCCAGTTTTCTCATTTCTGTTACATTATATGTTACAGTACTCCCATTTCTATCCCTCCTGCATTTCCCAGTAAAATACTAATGAACATTTTTCCCTAATATTTGCTAAGAGTATTTGTCTTTGTGTATCACAGCTTTTGTATTTGTTTCCTGCAGCTTTAGCCAAGTAAATCTCAAACCAGTTTTGTTAAGCTGCCCCTTAAGCTTTAGCCCAACTTTCAAATTTGTTCTCTAATTGCCATTCATAAAAAACCCTTTCATTTTTATCTCTGCTCATTGACCTCAACCATACACCAGTACTTCACCACCATACACAGTATGTTTCTTCTTCTGTTATCCCTACACATCTCTTAATCAGCTACATCTATTGGCATCCATATAGCATTTTTAGAGAATCTCCCCTGAAATTTCAAAAATTTCTTTCCACCCCTTTGCCCCAACCACCAGATTTCCACTCTGTGGGATGAACAATTTTGATTCACATATTATCTTGTACACATTGTGTACTAAATTAATCATATTTGGCATTCTGGCCAAGCATTACAAATTGCTACTGAAGCCTGGTTTCTTCTAACCCTAAGACTTCTTTGTCTCTTTAAGTAGGAATGATCACTCCTCCTCTCATTTTGAAAATCTCCCACAGTTTAAGATCTTGTAGGCTATGGTGTACCACAGTCTAGGGACTGTCATTTTGTGTAAAATAAGCAGCCTGTGAATGTTGTGTATCAGTAGTGTTGGTGATTTTAGTAATATTTTGCAGATATTTGTCACACTGAAGCAAGAGATGTTTGATAGTGGTTGACCTTTGGGTTTTTATACTGTGTAGTTTTTTCCGACATTTGTGAGGAATATACTGCCACCGTCTTAAAGATGACTGAAGATAGGTGAGGTTGATACTGAAGTAATTCGTAGAATGAAAATGTGTTGATTGTATAGAAAGGTTTCAGGATTTTGACCAATTGGATTTACAGGAAAGGAAAGAAGGGACAGTAATTATAACAAGCCAATGGGAGTTTAGAGCAAAGCATCATGGTGCATGGTGTATAAGCCCAAAAGGTAACCATTATTTGAACAAAACTCCCTGTGGAAACCAGAAAACTTATGTCAGGAGACTTCCATTGTGTACGTGTAGGCAGTGCATTACCCCAGAATGTCAGTAACTATCTCCTGCATGACACAGTGTCATAAACCACAACATGAGTGTCTAAATTAGTGCATATAGTTATTGCCCTGAAAGATGTGCCACATTGATGAATTGTTTCTTAATTCTCTGTTCAGGATGGAAAGTTTCCTGATGCAGTAAGATTGATGACTGGTGTTCAGTGGCTGAAACTGGACAAGACTAACTTGATGCAGATACCAGAAGAACTAGGAAAGCTACTGAAATTGGTTAGTAGTTTTTAGTACAAGGTGTTCGGTTTTCATGGCAGTGTTGGTCAGTTGATAGTCCTTCTTTGGGCATCTCCACCAGGTAGTTGTTGAATATTCCAATGTTTTGGAGGAACCTTCTACCTCCATCTTCAGGGTGACTGAATCTGGTTCAGATGGTTGCTGAAATAATTGTGGAAACGAGGATTGTGTCAGTTACATGTGAAGTTGGAAGCCGTTTATGTCAGTCAGAGGTAGGGAAGTGGGAGGAGAGGATAGAGCTTGTGCAAGGCCAATGGGTGTTTAGAATTCCAAGAATAGCCCTTATGGGGCCACTGGAATGGGCCATTCTTGGAGTGCTGGACTCCCATTAGCTTGGTATAAGCCATTTCCTCTCCTCCCATTTCCATATTTTGTACACATCACTTCCTTCCAACTATTTCATCATCTACCTGAACCAGATTCAGTCACCCTAACGATGATGTAAGTACATGCCTCTGAAATGTCAAAACATTCAACCACTACCTGATGCAGAAACCCAAAGGATGACCAGAAACAGTTTTTAAGACCAATTCTGTATTGTGTGGACAGAGACATTCACATATTTGTATTTGCTTTGTGACAATGCACAGCTTTGCATTTTCATAAGGGAAGTAAGCAAAGACTGCCATTTGATGACCCAAATATTATTTAGTGAGAAGTACAGATCATGAATCTCCTTGTTATGTAGTCTCGTAGGCCCAAGTAGCTTCCTCAGCACCTTGTTGTTGCTCAGTAAGGTGAAGAAGAATTATCTTTGTCATTCTTGGTTTAGCTATTATTTGTCTTTAATTGCTTTAGGAACATCTGTCACTGGTACGAAATGGTCTTGAACGTTTGTATGGGGAACTGACAGAACTTGGTTGCTTGAGGACGCTCAATATTCGCCACAACCGAGTGAAGAGTTCAGGAATTCCAGCAGAGCTGTTTGGTTTAGAGGAACTGACGACACTTGACCTTAGTCACAACAACCTTAAAGAAGTTCCAGAAGGTTTGGAACATGCAAGATCTCTGCTGGTGCTGAATCTGAGTAACAACCAGTAAGTAACTGCAGTATTATACTGAAATAAATGAAGCTAATTTTAGTACAAAAATTTTTAAATGAGTATAAAATTTTTTATATACCAACATTACAGCCTTTATGGATATGGGACAAAATTGCCCAGTAGGTAGGTCAGTAGGTACCAGTGTTTCAGAGGGTCTTGGTGCCTCCATTTTGAGGGTAGAAATGGTATGTTTTATTTATGCCCCAAACATGAGGGCACTAAGCTGCATAAAAACATTGGTACTAGCAGTTTTAAGGTGAGGCGTCCCCATTGTGTTTTCAGTGATTAATAGAAATATATAATTTTATAGTCCAACACAGCTGTATTACATGAAATAAAATTAATTAAAAAAACATAACAGCTACAATGTTTTGGCTTTCATGAAGCCATTATCAGGCTGTAACTTAAAAGGTCCTTAATGTACAATTGGCAATGCCTTAGAATTACGAGATCTTGTTTATACTTCAATGTAAAATTACGAGATCTCATTTACATTGAAATGTAAACGAGATCTCGTAATTTTAAGGTGTTGCAAATTGCATATTAACCTTTATCCGATGAACGCACCAGATCCTTTTAAATCCTCATCTTACGAATGCACCAAACCACTGGCCATTTAAATGCCCAACACACTCATGTAGAGGCTTAGAATTATAGCCCCACTCGTTTTCTCCACATTATATAGTGGTTTGTGGTCAGATTCACGCTCCGGCCACTTTACCAAATAAAGTACACATGCGCCTCCTGAATACCAAATTTCTACTCAGTCTGTACTCTTCGAAACAGCTGTATGCTTTTTTTTTATGCTAAGCAACTGAATCATTAAAATCCGAAGCCTCATTCACTCTGATAAGCGTTGCTGTTACAGGAATTCTGTTTGTGACGGCGTGCTTCATATAACAAGTTGCTTGCTGTGTACTCCGCTCTG
>Ga0123355_10004007_pt1 | contig 21322 bp, 15 predicted proteins | sample TergutEmb28metaG_3_FD_89872 | JGI IMG/M metagenome (GOLD analysis project Ga0123355, IMG submission 89872) | Embiratermes neotenicus P1 segment gut microbial communities from Petit-Saut dam, French Guiana - Emb289 P1 | ecosystem: Host-associated > Arthropoda: Insects > Digestive system > Gut ...
GTTCAGCGCACACAACACTTAGAGACTGGCGGGATAAGCAAAACACCGCTCAGCAGTATGATTTAACAAGCCTCCCCGTAGGGGTAACACAATATAGCGCCATATCTGTAACGCGCCGAAACACTTCAGATGAAATCTTTGTAACTATCACTTCACCTGCCAATAATTCCGCTGTCGGTATGATTGAGTGGGTTAGCGGTAAGTCTCAAAACATTCCTGCCGGACAGCAGTTATGGATAGTTGTTCATGAGGGTAGCTTATATTTCCCCATGTTCGATAGGGTTCAAATAAATACTGACGGGATATGGCGGTATAGTACAACTATTGGCAAAGATGATGATGAGGGGAAGAGTTTTGAGATTATAGCGGTGTTAGCCAATAGTTCAGCACAGGCAGCGATTCAAGCGTGGTACCAAAACCCCTATGACTTACACAGTCTGCCCGCAGGGATGACACGATATAGTGCCGTAACTGTAACACGGCTATAAGCCCTCACTCTTTATACATCTAAAACCCGCAAGCTATCACGCGCTCGTAAAGACTGCCGAAAAACTCATCGCTTCCGTGATACTCGAGTTTTTCGGCGGCTTATTAAAAATCTGGATGGACGCTGACATTATTGCCCCTACATTGAGCGGTAACCGCTTGTTGCAGGGGCTTTTGTGTCAGCCTCCTTCCAGATAATGTAAGGGCACAATGATACAATTTCTTTGAAATTGTATTTTTTTACGAAAATGGACGAGCCATAACGAATAAACTGTTTTTAAGGCGTTAGGGCGGGAGGCTTGTATAGTGGCTATTTTTTACATGAAAACGAACATTATCGGGCGTAGTTCGGGTTGGTCTTCGGTTGGTGCGGCGGCGTATCGGGCGGGGGAAAAGCTCCAACTGCTCCAACCATAGTTTAGCTTCTGCCCAAAGAAAGCAAAAGGGGTAGCAAGTAGTCCTTTTCAATTAAGCCAAACCCGCCGTGTTCTGCTGAAAATTCATCAAAGACATTGACGCCATCAGACTCTATATCTGGTGTAGCTATCATGAACGGTACAGGGTCACGGGTATGTGTCCCGATTTTCACCGGTGTAGGATGATCGGGAAGAACAGCAATTGCATATGGCTCTTTGGCACCGTTTAAAATCCTGCCCAAAAGTCTCCTGTCCAAATCTTCAATAGTGTGCACTTTTAGTTTGTAGTCGCGCATGTGTCCCGCTTCATCGGGGGCCTCCACATGGACACAAACCAAGTCATGAGTTTCAAGCGCCTTTATTGCCGCGTCAGCTTTACCCTCATAGTTAGTGTTGGATAAACCTGTGGCACCCTCTACACTTATGATATCCATACCTGCATAAGCACCCAACCCCTTGACTAGGTCAACAGCAGAGATAACTGCTGATTCTATGCCAAACTTATCTTTAAGCGTAGGCATAGAGGGTTTTTTTCCGCCACCCCAGGGCCAAATAAGATTCCCCATACGCTTTCCGGCTTTCTTTCGAGCGATGTTAACGGGCTGATTGCACAGAATACTTCTGGAACCTTCAATCATATCCCTGAGCAGCTGGGCACTGTTTTCCGCCTCTGGCGCTTTAGCTTTTGGCATAACCTCACTAATTGCTTGCCCTGTAACATCATGGGGTGGACTGCAATGGATCTGTTGGGGCTGGGAAAAGTTACGCATAATTAGATAGTGACGGTAGTCTAATCCGGGGAAAAATTCCACTGCACCAGGTTTATCATACACCTTCTTTACTGCGGCTATGAGCTGGATAGCCTCTTCGGTTGTTATATGCCCTGCGGAATAGTCGACAACGGCTCCATATTCCTCTGTGATAATATTGCACCGGTATGCTGTGTCATCTGTACCGAGGTTTATGTTTCTCGCTGGCACTTCAAGTGCTCCTCTGCCAGTGCAGTAGATGCGGGGATCATAGCCTAGCACCGAACATATGGCGACATCAGAGCCAGGTGTACATTCGTCGGGAACATTTTTAATTAAGCCGCTTCGGCCTTTGGCTGCTATGGCGTCCATGTTTGGTTTAACGGCTGCCTGCAGGGGCGTTTTGTTTCCCAGTTCCGGAATCGGGTAGTCCGACATTCCGTCACCGATGACCAATATATACTTCATGCCACTCACGTTTAGATGTTGAACTCTGATGGTTAATGCCACTATATTTATCTGCTTATTGCCAAACAACTCTAAAACCGATCATCAACCCGCAATAGCCAGATTTCACTTTAACCCACCCCTCCCCTCCTTAGGCACGTAGTATGTTCGCTTGTTTTAAATATCTCCTGCTACAACATCATCCTAACGCTGTGAATAACATGTCAGAAGACACCGACATAGAACAAGAAGAAAACTCTGAGACATCAACTCTTCTACAACAGATAGAAGAGAACAAAAAGAAATACGAATTCATAGAAGACCTGCCAGGCGTCGGTCCGGCAACTGCGGCAAAACTCCGCGAACTAGGTTACCATACCGTCGAATCACTGGCAATGGCAACCAGCCGTGAACTCGACCCCGTCGGTGTTAGCGAAAAAAAAGCCTTCCAAATCATCCAAGCCGCCCGTTCCTCAATCGGACTCGCCTTTATCCGTGCAGACGAACTCTACAAAATGCGCAAAACCGTACTGCGCCTAACATCAGGTAGCAAAGCATTAGATAAAATTCTCGCAGGTGGATTGGAAACCCAAACCATAACCGAGTACTATGGTGAATATGGTAGTGGTAAAAGTCAAATGTGCCACCAACTCTGTATAAACGTCCAGTTACCCCCTGAACAGGGCGGGCTCAACGGCGGAGTCCTCTATGTGGACACTGAAAACACCTTCCGTCTGGAACGTATCGTTCAGATGGCTAAATTCGCCGGCTTAGACCCCGAACAAGCCGTAAAAAACATCATCTACGCTGAAGCCTACACAAGTGACCACCAGATGTTTCTGCTTGAAAACGCCGACGAAATCATAAAGGCAAACAACATAAAATTAATCATAATCGATTCCTTAACCGCACACTTCCGAAGCGAATACATTGGCAGAGAAATGCTAGCCTCCAGACAACAAAGACTCAACAAACATATGCACAAACTCACAGCATTAGCTAGAGCATTCAACGCTGTGGCAGTTGTTACAAACCAAGTTATGGCTAAACCTGACCAGTTCTTCGGCGACGCCATCCACCCCATCGGCGGCAACATCGTCGGCCACACAAGCCACACCCGTATCTACCTCCGCCGCGCTTCACATGGGCCAATCCGTATCGCAAGACTGGTTTCAAGCCCATATCTGCCCGAAGGAGAGGAAATCCTTAAAGTCACCGAAAACGGAATAGAGGATGTCTCTGAAGAAGAGAAAGCAACCAAATCACGTGGACGCTAAACATGCCTATTGCACAAGCCCTAGTTACCCGATACTTCCAACTAATAGTCAGCAGACAGTTTGCCGAAGCTGAACGCGAGCTGGAACGTGTTAAACAGAAAATGCAACGCACCGAATGGAATCGCGGATACTTCCGTGCTCTCTACGGCATGTATTTATCCCGAAAAAACACCGCCGACGACTATGCCTTTTTTTCAAAGGTAGATGTAACCGATAAAGTAGCATTGAACAATTACCGCAAAGAATTCCTCACACATATGGGTAACGGTTTACATGGAGATTTTGATCGTGGATACTTTTCTGCATGGGCCGATTGCATGCGCATTCTCTCACGTATGAACATACTTACACCTGAAAAAGCAACTAGCGAAAGGATTGAGACTCTAAAGGGCGATAAAAGCCAAGCTACAATCGCCAACTTTTTAAAAGAAGCCCAAGAAGCAAAAGAAGAATAAACCTGCCCTTCTACAGAAGGATTGAGACTTTAAAGGGCGATAAAACTCAACCTATAATCGCTAACTTTAAAATAAATCAAGGAAAACTATTTTTCTACACCAAATATATCTGCATTGCAGTGTAGAAAATCAAAAGAAAGGCCAACCATGCAAAGAAATATATCCCTATTCCGGTGCTGAGGATTTTTGATTGTTGTTCTATTTTGTTTCTGTAGACGGGTTTTAGAATATAGTAGGCTATGATATAGAAGAGAATGGATACCGTTACGCAGTTAATTAATGATGTAACGCCGGTTGCAGAGCCGAAGACGAACTGGGCTAAAGTGGCAGTTATGGCACCTGCGGCTATACCCAATACAACTCGAAGACAGTAAAGCTGAACGATCGGAGTCATCTAAACCTAATCCTTGGCACACTATATTTTGTTCTTTCTTAAAAACAATACCCACGTATTAACCGTTTCTACGCTATAAACGCCAGAGGTTTGGAAAACAGTTAATTTAATTTATAGTACACACTATTAGCTAAACGGTACCAGAGTTGGCTAAAAAAGACCTCACAAGTTTTGACATATCAGCAGTAGTTAAAGAGATCCAGCCCACGATCGCCGATTCCAGAGTGAATAACATCTACCAGTTCGGCGAAAAAACCCTTATCTTCAAACTCCACAAAACTGACCAGCCTCCAATCCGCATTGTTGTCGAAGCTGGCAGACGACTCCATAGCACCAGCTACGCCGAAGAAAGTCCCGCTGAACCTCCGCCGTTTTGTATGCTTATGCGCCGTTACCTCAGAGATTCCTGGCTTAGAAAAATTGAACAGTATGCATTTGAACGCATTGTAACTGTAACATTTGAAACCAAAACAGGTTTACTGCACCTTGTTGTAGAGCTGTTTGGCGACGGCAACATGATACTCACAAACGAGCAGAACGTTATCATCCAAGCTATGCGCTTTAAGCATATGCGAGACCGCGACATCCAGCGAAGCCAAGTTTTGGTATATCCACCAGAAAGCGGCAAAAATCCCTTCAAAATCACCTCGTCCGAACTCCAAGAGGGTTTAAAAAACGCCGCTGACACTGAAGTAGTGCGTACGCTGGCACGGTTTTTAGGAATTGGAGGCGTATACGCAGAAGAACTCTTACTCAGAGCTAACATAGAAAAAACCAAAAAAAGCAAAGACCTCACAAACCCCGAGATATTCACAGTTTTTGAAGCACTACAAACTCTACTATCCACAGTTTTAGAGAACAAGCTAGAGCCAGCTATAGTCATTGACACAGAAGGCAACTTTTTAGATGCCATACCATTTAGGCTCATGCGATATGACGGTTGCCAAATTCAACCCTTTGTCTCCTTCAATGGAGCGCTAGACGAATTTTATCTGCGGGTTACAGCAGTTGAGAAAGCTGCAAACACCATTGAAGTCACAAAACTCAAACAAGAAGCCCTGAGACTAAGACGCGTTGTGGATGAACAGGAAAAATCTATCGCTGAAGAAGAGACGAAAGCCGAACACGTCAAACAAATCGGCGATGTCATCTATGCCCATTTCAACGAGCTTCAAACATTTCAAAACCAAATCCTCAAAGCCAACAATCAAGGATATGACTGGAAGGCCATAATCGCCCAAATCCTGATAACCAAAAAAGAAGGAAAGCCCCCAGCCTCATACACAGAATCTTTCGACAGCAAAAATCTATCGCTCAACCTCTCCATCGATGGTTACCATTTCGGTCTCAGCCTGCGCAAATCACTTTTTGAAAATGCCAACGCCTACTACGAGAAGGGCAAGATAGCAAAACAAAAAGCCCAAGGCGCCCAAACCGCACTCAATGAATCCAAAAAGAAACTCACCGAAGCTGAACACGAACTACAAACAGCAGAGAACCTCAAAAGCCTCAAGCCTGCACAAATCATGGAAGCCCTCTCTAAACGTAAAGAAGCAATGGTTAACAAACAATGGTATGAAAAATTTCGCTGGTTCACCACATCAGATGGCTTTTTAGTGACAGCAGGCAAAGATACCGTAAGCAATGAGGTGCTCATAAAAAAATATACCACACAAGAAGATATCGTATTCCATGCAGAAATCACTGGTTCACCATTTGTTGTCATTAAAGCAGACGGTAAACCAATAACTGAGCAAGCCCTCAAAGAAGCCGCAGAATATGCCGCTTCTTTTTCACGCGCTTGGCGAGAAAACGCCGGATCAGCAGATGTCTACTGGGTCAGAGTAGATCAACTAAGCAAAAGCGGTCCTAGTGGAGAATCTATCCCCCACGGAGCTTTTTTTGTAGTAGGCAAACGTAACTGGTATCGCAATGTCCCTCTAAGGATTGCTATAGGTATATCTGTAGATAACGAAACCAGCTTTGTCGGAGGTCCTATAGACTCAGTGAAAGCAAAAACCAAAACCTATCTTATTCTACTTCCCGGAGACTACCAAGGTAAAGAGCTTCTACAGATGATTATGCGCTCGATTACTGCAAAGCTTTCTAAAGAACAACGTGAGAAAGCCGGCAAAACAAGTATAGAACAGATCCGCGAGTTTATACCCTACACTAAAGGTGCCATAAACCAAAAAGCAGTATAACCCGCGTTTCCTTATTTAATATAATGATGAATCGATAGCGAAATGTCTGTCCAATTGTCTGAGTTTAGTCAAGGTTTCTTTACGAGAACCAATAAATACTTGTTTTGTTCAGCTGTATTGAAGGTTCATGGGCACTCAAAACAAAGAGTTAATTTCACTTAAGAAATCGTTGCCGATCCTTCTCTTAATATCACTGCTCTTGTTGGCATTAAAATATCCTGAACCTGTAATGACTGAATCTGTAACATCTGATCTACATAGAGGATTTATCCGAATAACACCTGAAGGTAAAATTGAAGGAACTGATAAGATAAGTCAAAATGGGAAAGTCTACACTCTTACAGGTGATCTGACTGGTGACATTATCACTGGTGGCATTTTTATTTCTATTGAGTGCGATGAGGTTGTTTTTGATGGTGCTGGAAAGACGCTTCAGGGAACAAATAACGGTATAGCAATTGCGATTTATGGCTGTGACGTTACCATTAAGAATACTCGGATAGTTAATTTTGGAACAGGTATTGAAGTGGGTGTCTATACTTTGGTTGCAAATAATTGTATTGTTGATAATTATTTTGAAACCAGATATTGGTCTATTGTTCTTCGTGGAGTTAACGAGTTTGTTTCCGGAAATACTTTTAATTCAAAAAATGGTAATGCTATACAGTTCTGGACTAATGAGACAACTTTTACTCATAACAAGTTTATAGACTGTGGCCTTAACGTAATGAGTCCTGGCGTTTCAAATATGTTTTTAGATAACACTATTAATGGTGAGCCTTTGGTGTTTCTTGAGGGGCAATCAAATCAGGTTATTGATGGTGCTAACCAAGTGTTTCTTGTTAACTGCACGGATATGGTAGTCCAAAACGTTGTCGATATAGGTTTAAGCGAGTCCATACGGTTTTTTGCAACAACAGGTACCAAAGTTACCAATTGTAAAGCACATATAGAGTTGATAGATTCCAGCAATAATATTTTAATTGATAATGAATTTTCAAAAACAGGTGGTACTTGGCAGGAAGCTGCAGTAAAATTATTAAATTCAGATCACAATATGATAACCCAAAATTCGATAACAGGCATAAATTGTTGTGGTATTTTGTGTACTGGTTCGGAATACAACCGTATAGAAAAAAACAACGTTTCATCTAGTGGTGTTGACAATAGATGTTCAGGTATAACGTTAGGAGGCTGTAATAATTACGTCTATGAGAACGACATAACTTCTGAAGATTATGGGATTGCCTTTAACCGGGCGGAGTATAACTCAGTCTTTAAAAATCATATTTCCTACGGCAAAATTAATATTATTATGAGTTCCTCATTGTTTAATGATATTTTTGGAAACACCTTTTTTGGTGCAACAGACTACGCAGTTCACCTTGAAAGTTCGGATTGTAACAATTTTTACTGGAATTGTTTTAAAGACAACTCACATGTATATGAAATCCACGAAAGCTATGGGATGACTTATACAAATTTCTCATACTTTGCAGAATATAATAAATGGGATAACAGCAAAGAGGGGAACAATTGGTCAAACTATACCGGGGAAGACAATGGAACGGGCATCGGAAAAACTCCTCACATAGTCTATGAAAACTTTACCGATAATTATCCTCTCACTCAACCATATGATGTCAACAAAATACAGGTCACTTTTAAAGGATGGGATGATTCACCAATAACTTCTACCCCTATCCCAAGCCCTAGCTCTTCAAGTCCTATCTCTATTCACAGCTTAACTTCTATTTCCAGTGCCCTTTTTGCTATTATAGCTCTCCTATCTCTAATAATCGGTCTTGTTGTGGCCATTTTTATTCTTCGATTTACAAAACGCGCTAAGTAAATATCTGCCTAACCCATTATTTGGTAGATGAAGTTCCAATGCCCCTGATTAGTAGCTTTGACCCTTGGCGTTCCGGCCTCTGTACATGTCCATCCAAACTCACGTTTAACCCATACACAGGATGCGACCACCAATGTCTCTACTGCTATGCTACAAGCTACATCCCAAACTTCAAACAAATCCACCCCAAAAAAGACTGTCTTACACTGCTTCAACGGGAAGCTATAAAACTAAACGGCGAAACTATCTCAATGTGTAACTCCTCTGATCCCTATCCAAAAATGGAAACTTCTGAGGGGCTTACACGGCGATGCCTAAAAATTCTAGCAGGTTGTAATTGCAAAATACAGATCATAACCAAAAGCAACATAGTCACCCGAGACGATGATTTACTGTGTAGATTGCCTGCGACGGTTGCATTAACCATAACTACTGACAACGAATTCATAGCCAAAATCCTAGAACCAAATGCACCCACCCCAAACCAACGTATACGAACCGCACAAGACCTTCAAAAAGCGGGTATCCCAGTTTCTATTCGTATTGATCCACTCCTCCCATACATAAACGACCAACCCCAAAAACTCATCAAAACACTCGCCGACATAGGCATCAAGCACATAACCTGCTCCACTTACAAAGCCAAACCCGACAGCTGGGGCCGTCTTTGCCAGGCTCTACCCAAAGAAATGGAGCAACTAAAAAATCTCTACTTCGTGGAAGGCGAAAAAGTCGGAGGTAGCACATTGTTGCCTATCGCGTACCGCTATAAGTTGCTCAAGGGTATACGGGACACGGCATTGGTCCAAGGTATGCAGTTTGGGGTTTGCCGCGAAGCCCTCCATGGGTTAAACACTGCCGTCTGTGATGGATCTTGGCTTATGCCCATAAGGAGCAACTAAAATGCAGAAGCGCATTATTTTCCTTGCCGATTTTGACTACTTCTTTGCACAATGCGAAGAACTCCGCAACCCCACCATTAAAAACAAACCCGTCGTTGTAGGCGTCTATTCAGGCCGCACCGAGGAAAGCGGTGCAGTCTCCACAAGTAACTACATCGCCCGTAACTACGGCGTCAAATCAGGGCTACCGCTATTTATGGCAAAACACAAACTTGAAGGCACTGACGCCCTCTTCTTCAAAGTAGACCATGAATACTACAGCAAAATCAGCAACCGTATCATGGATATCTTTCGTACCTATGCCTCCAACATAGAACAGGTCAGTATAGACGAGGCCTACCTTGATGTAACCCAACAAGTTGGAGGTAGCTTTGAAAAGGCCCGCGATTATGCACAAACCATCAAAGCCGACGTGAACACCCAAGTTGGCCTTTCCTTCACCATAGGTATTGGGCCAAACAAGCTTCTCGCCAAAATCGCCTGTGATAGCCAAAAACCCAACGGTTTAACCATAATAAAACCCGAGGCCGCAGAAGCGTTTCTTGCACCCTTATCTGTTGATCACCTCTTGGGCGTGGGCAAAAAGACGACGGTACGGATGGAACAAATGGGTATCAAAACCATCGGTGAACTCGCCAAATATGATGTCCAACGCCTCATTGAAACCTTTGGAAAAGCCCTTGGCATCTATTTTCACAATGCTGCCAATGCTGTCGACAACGAACCCGTGCAGGAGCAGGGCGAAGCAGAATCCATCAGCAAAATTGGCACATTAAAACAAGATACACATGACATAGAATTTATCCTACAGAAAACCAGCGAACTCATTGAACCCATCTATAAAGAACTTACAGAGAAAGGTTACAGCTTCAAGACTATATCGATTTATGCGGTTAATGTAGATTTAAATGGCAAAACACGTAGTGTCACACTTGAACAGCCCGCTAAAGATAAGGATACAATCCTGCGCAATGTACGATTGCTATTTGAACGCTTCCTAGATGAGTCGTCGTTGGACGTACGTCGTGTCGGCGTTAGAGTTGCTGGATTTAGCAAAGAAGAACTTAAACAAAAACAGCTTTCAAGCTTTTTCTATCATTGACCTCCGCTTTTTATATACTTCCAAATTAATACAACTATACATCTCAGAACTTGAGGTGCCAACTTTGAATTATACTCAAGCACAGCTTGGTCGAATCTTTATCCTTCGACTCCATCAAAACGAACGCTTACATGAAGTCATAGAAAAATTTGCCACAGAAACCCAACTCAAAGGTGCATTGTGCTTTTTTTTAGGTGGTGCAAATGACCAAAGCAAAGTTATCGTGGGACCAAAAGACGGTAAAGCAATGCCACCCGATCCGGTGATTACGCTTCTACGGGGGGTGCACGAAGGTGTTGGTGTAGGGACTTTATTCTGTAACGATGATGGTAAACCTAAATTGCATATGCATGCAAGCTTTGGCAGAGGTGATAGTGCCGTTACAGGTTGCGTGCGGGCAGGTGTAGATGTATGGCAGATAGGCGAAGTCGTTATTTTGGAGCTAAGCGATAGCACAGCAAAACGGACTAAAAACAAAGAAACCGGTTTTGAACTCCTCGAGCTATAGCTTTTTAGCCCAAGAAGCGAACAAGAAATATTCGATAGCCATACCACCCATAATATTCACCCCAAAACGGCCGCTCTTCAGGATCATCAAATCGGGCGGTCTCAAAAATCATTTGTCTCACCTGTGTGTAATCTATTGTTGAGTTAAAAAACTGAGTATGTACACCAAAGTCGTAGAGGATTATATATTTCACGTTTCTCTCAACACAAAGATCCACAAATTTTGTTATGTTAAAATTGGGGGTGAAGGCATCGACGGCTAAAGCGGGGTACTGCCAAACCTGTTCGCTTGACATATTAGGCGGTAAATAGAAGCGGAACATGTCTTGGTTAAGCAAATTAAAGCTACAGACTAGCACAGCCGACTGATTTTGTGTCATGTTTTCTGCCATGTAGGCTGTTGCTTCTTTGACTGGAATGTGGATTTGGTCACGCTCCGTTATCTCATAAGCGTTATAGCCACTATAGGCAACGGCGCCGACGATTATAGCGATGAATGCGATTGCGGCAAGTTTTTTCAATCTTGCCCCTTTGACTCTATCTTGTATAGGTTTCCATGTCTGTATTTTGCCATAGAGGAACAAAATAAAATAGGCTGCCGCTATGGCCAATATAGGAAACAGGGGTGTTACATATCGCCATTGCCGATTAGGAATCAGTGTAAAGAATACGTAAATCACCAAAAACCATGTCAAGAAAAAAATATCCTGTTTACTTCGGCGATAAGCAAACAAGCCTAGTCCACATAAGCCCAAAATGAAGATGGGTAGTGCAATGGGATGGACAGTTATGTCATTGAAAGGCCATGTCATCTCAATAAGGTAGAAGATGGGGAGCGGCTGGAAGCGGTTGCTATAAGCGGGGCGGTCTTGTCCGCCTTCTGACATGACGTACTGGAGAGTTTCAAATTTTGTCATGCCATTATAGTGATAGATGGAAAGAAACCATGGTGCAACAACCAAGACTGCGATGATCCCGATTAACAGAAACTTTCCTAAATTTCTTTTGAGGCGCTTTCGAGTTAAGAATAGTATGCTCAAAAGCATGGCTAAAACAGCAACGATCATCTGATATTTCGCCAGCACACCCGCCCCTAGCACTAATCCCGCAAAAATTAGTGCACGATGGCTATCGTCTTTGAATAACCAAATGTAGAACGTAAACATAGTCAGCGTAAAGAAGAATATGAGCATGGTTTCTATCATTGCGACACGGCTGAGCCAAAAAAACCCTGGCATGATGCCTAAGAGTACACTGGCGATTAAGGCGATTTTGGCATCATAAACACGTTTAGTAAATTCAAAGAGAGCCCAAATCGCCAACACTGAAAAGATAACAGCAACGAGACGACCTGAAACTTCATTTACACCTAAAACGCTAAAGAAACCGGTTGTGGCTAAATCAAAAACGGGTGGATAGTAACCATAGGTAGTCATGTACTCCCAGATTTGCCCGCGACTCAGCAATGCTCCGCCATAAAGATGAGGCATCTCATCCCACTGTACCGACATATAACCCAGATTATACACTGCCACAATAACGAAGACAAACAGAAAAACCAGCAGAGCTAATCTATACTTATGTCTTACAACAAATGTTTTTCCACTCTGATATAGATGACTGCCGCTGGGCTGGCTCAACGTTAACACCCCTCCCACTTTAGGCTCAGAATAGTGGTGCTGCGTCTAAAAAGAGTTTGCGATAACTAACACCGACACGCTTTTATCAACCTCAAACGTCAAAAATCTAAACAATTAGTTTTTTGGAGATCACAAAAAATAAAGATAAATTTTATTTTTTTATTTGCTACTTTTTTTGTTGATGTGTAGTTAAATACGTATAAAGAAAATAGCGTGGTTGTTGTTAATTTGTGATAGATTGTTTTAGTGCCGCAAAGTATGTCAGCACTTGTTGCATCTGCTCTTTGGACATTGTCAGAGTCATCCGAACAGTATCTCTTTGTTTAACCGTCGCCGAAGCAGAGAGCATCGCCAAAGCATAGTCAAGGCTTGAGAAGAGTGATTCCCATGGTATGTCAATACGTTGACCTTTGAGATTATAGAGAGCAAGCACATAGGTGCTAGCGCGGCTAAGGCTGTCCTTAAATGACTGGATGCTGTTCCCAACCGTCGAAGGATCGAAATCTGAGCCTGAGATGAAAGCCCAGAGAACTTGATAGTTTTGTTCAAGTATCTGGATTTCTAGCAGAAGATCCTGCCTAATTTTGGCTTCTGTGCTGTTTTGCATATTGATCGCTATTTTGTATGTTCCATTCAGATAGATAAGATTATTTATTTACTGATTAAACCCCTTATTCGTTTTCTCTTTAAACGTTTTTCCAACGCTACCTTTTGTTTCCTTGCCCTTGACACTTGATTAATATATCTGTAAAAATCAATTTATATGTAAACTATTATACACTGCATGAATAGGGTAGACGTTATTTTAGATAGCCTGCAAAGTAAGCCTAATGGTTGGCGGCAGGTACTATTCTCGGTGGCGGACAGTTTTACGGGTAAGTGGCGACTAGGTTGCATCTGGCTGGAAAACGAACGCTTCTGTTTATGGCTTTAGGTTTAGTAGCGTTTATTCTATATCTCTGGTTTTTTGTGGGCTTCGATGGTCTTTTCACCCTCCTAAGTCGTCTAAACGTCTATCAATATTCGCTATTTCTAATACTGGCTGTAGGCGCGTTAGTTGCGAGTGTCATCTTTGACTCCTTGATTTGGCACAGCCTCTTAGCGGTCCTCTCTGTTAAAGTAAAGTTTAGAAAATTACTTCTATACAATTGGATAGGTAACTTTGTTGAACTCATCCTTCCAAGTGCAACCATAGGCGGTGAAGTCATCCGCATTGCATTATCACAAAAAGAAATTAAACATGACACAGGTATCGCCGCCGCCACTGTTTTGGGCTCACGTATAATCAGTACTTTTGTGTATTCAGGCGGTTTGATTGCTGGCTTTCTGCTTCTGCTTTTTACCCATAAGTTACCTATTTATCTTATAACTCCAATAATTTTGGTGATAACTGGGACCGCAATAGTTCTTACCTGTATCTTTTTGGTTGCGTTTAAAGAAACTGCAACAGATAAAATAGTAAATAGCATTATGTGGATAACTAAACATGCCATTAAGGATGATATAAAGCAACAGAGATTTAGAATAAAAATCTGCCAAGGGCTATTTTCTTTCAGTTGTGTCTTTAAAACCTTCAAAAAAAATCCGCGGTATCTTATAAAACCTCTCGTTTATGCGGTGATTTCATGGATATTCAACCTCACAGTTTACCTTATGATCTTCTACGCACTTGATTTCAGATCTATTTCCCTGATTGATCTAGCAACAGTATACTGCATAATCTCAACAGTTGAAACCATAACTGCCGGTGTCCCAATTGGCGCCGTAGAAGTTACCATGATTAATCTCTTTGTCCTATATGGCGTTCCCATAGCAGTTGCAGGTGCGGCCACCACGATTATTCGTCTACTAACTTTCTGGTGCCAAGTCTTAGTCGGCTACCCGCTGATTGAATGGCTAGGTACAAAATCACTGCTTAAAATCAACATAAAAATCCGTTCATAAAACGACAGTTAACATTGACTAGGTTATTAGGCGCTAATAACTGATTGTTATATAGATGAGCTCGTATTCCACTGAAGTTGCCAATATGCGGAGGTTTGATTTGATCAAACCGCCTATTCAGGTTTGTTACGATTTAGGCGACGCATCATTTATCTCGCCGGCTAATTACCTTTAGCTAAAACCAGCAGTTCTCCTCAAAAGGTTTTCCGCGCCTGTCAAAATAATATCAGCTATTGTTTCTCTTCTGTTGTCTCGAAAGTTTGAGTAAGGGTCAGCATCAAAAGTTTACCCAAAGTTTTAATTGCCCAAGCTCTGAGCGCCGTGGCAGACTTTCCGTGAAGCCACCCTCTAGATGTTCAGCCTCAAAAGTCAAGTATTATTCAGGATGTTCTTCAATCTAACTCTATCGTAGCAAAATGATGAGAAACTCTGCTATTTTATCTCCAAATAGCCGTCCTTGGTTTGCCCTTCATGGGTTTAAACAACGCAATATCCGCAAGGGTTAGTTGCTTGGGAATTCTATCAGTCGAACTGTCATCGATAAGGGTTACTTCATTCTGGCAGTCTTGACGAGTTATTCTGACTCTACAGATTAGCTCTTGATATTTTCTCTCTCCTTCTATGGTTATGACAACAGATCTGCCTCCACAGCTACGTTGTATAAACCCGTAAGCGAGTATATATCAACAGTTATGGCCATATCGCGTGCACGAGGGTCGCAATTTTTTTATCTGATTGGGGGTTTTCAGTCGTATTTCATGTCAACAATAAATCATAAGATTAAAATAATGGGAAGAACTGATGTGTTAACGATTTCACAAAATTAGGATAAATTAATAGAGGATTGAAAAATGAGCAAAAGTGACAAACCCCACCTAAACATTATCATCATGGGGCACGTTGACAATGGGAAATCAACTACCACCGGCCACTTACTCTACTTAGCCGGAGTTATTGACCAAAGAACAATCGATGCTTACCAGCAAGAAGCAGAACAGATGGGTAAAGGCACCTTCCACTTCGCTTGGGTTCTAGACAACCTCAAAGAAGAACGTGAACGCGGTGTCACCATCGACCTTCGATTCCTCCAATTCCCAACTAAGAAATACAACATGACCGTCATCGATGCACCCGGCCACAGAGACTTCATCAAAAACATGATCACCGGTGCAAGCCAAGCAGACGCAGCAGTTCTCTTCAGCTCAGCCAAGAAAGGCGAGTTCGAAGCAGGTATCGGTGCAGGCGGCCAAACACGTGAACATGCCTTCTTAGCCTTCACTCTAGGCATACGCCAGCTGATCGTCGCAATCAACAAGATGGACGACTCCACAGTAAATTGGAGCAAAGACCGTTATGACGAAATGAAGAATGAACTCTCAAGGATGCTCAAAATAGTCGGCTTCAAGATTGAGAAAATTAACTTCATACCCGTCTCAGGTTGGAAAGGTGATAACTTAGCAACAAAAAGCGCAAATATGCCTTGGTACACTGGTCCAACTATGATGGAAGCATTCGATCTACTAGAACTTCCAGCAAAGCCAACAAACAAACCACTCCGCGTTCCAGTTCAAGACGTTTACACAATCACTGGCATCGGCACCGTTCCAGTTGGCCGAGTAGAAACAGGTGTTCTCAAACCAGGTGCAAGCATAGTCTTTATGCCATCCAATAAAACTGCTGAAGTCAAATCAATTGAAATGCACCACACCAGCATTCCATTGGCAGAACCAGGCGACAACATCGGTATGAACATCAGAGGTATCGGAAAGAATGACGTTCACCGCGGAGACGTTGCAGGTCCAGTTGACAATCCACCAACAGTCGCAAAAGAATTCATTGGTCAAATTATCGTTATCTACCACCCAACAGCCATAGCGGCAGGATACACACCAGTGCTCCACTACCACACAGGGCAAATCGCCGTACGATTCGTTGAACTCATCAAGAAAATCGATCCGCGAACCGGCCAAGTATCTGAAGAGCACCCCAGCTTCCTAAAAACAGGTGACGCTGCCTGGGTACGCATGGAACCACTACACCCCATCGCAATAGAGCCATTCACTGAATTCCCTGAACTCGGTCGATTTGCAATCCGAGACATGGGCACAACCGTTGCAGCCGGCGCAGTCAAAGAAATAACAAAGAAGGGTCCATAAACCCTCTACTTTATTTTTTGTAAACCTTTTTAATTTTAATCCTAACCATAATTCCAGTTGCTTTAGTGCTTTGTTAGCATATTATAGTAAGCTTATGTTGACTATTGTGTATATGAGGCGAGAGTAGTGGATTACTCAAACGTTAAGCAGACTAAAGGATATCAGGGATATGGCGGATTGTGTGGCCTTAATGGGTACATCTTAACGTGAAACAAAGAAACAAAACTTTAAGCCTAACCGTTGCCGCGTAATGGACTGATTTTTCAAGTTTATTTAGGGAATAATTTCAGCGCCGTTGTATTTTACGTAATCAAATTCCTGCAAAGATATCTTGCCCTCTTTGATGAGCTGTTTTATTCGGGGTATTTCATTCTGCACTGAATCAATCAACCTTTGCACTGTATAGCAGACTTGGTTGTATGCTTCGTCTGTCCACCGTTTGGTGATGTTGGTATAGAGGCATCGACCACCGCAGACACTTAGAAGTCTGCATTGGTTACAGGGTTTTTCTTTGACAAACATCTTGGGCAGATACAGTGGCGATGAGTTTTTTATATGTCCAAGGTAGTAGGCTTTCATTCCCCACATTGTTGGACAAGGCAAAATATAGCCGTCAGTTTGGATGGAGTAGTTTATCCAACCGCTTCCGCACCGCATCAAACAGTTAGGTTCCTTATGTAAAAGCGAGTTTGTGATGCCTAAAAGCGGGTAGAGTTTGAGCACTTCACCGTTTTGTTGCATGTGGTCAACCCAGAATTGTGTCAGGGCATCCACGCCTGGTATATAGCTAGATTTGGACCATTCTTCAAAATTTCGACGTTGATAGTCATTACCCCAAAATCCGGCGTTGAGTTGCCAATGGATTGAGCTAAATGAATAGTCATCGTTATGCAGGAGGTATTTAACCTGTTTTTCTATATCGGTCTGTTCCATGATGGTCATGCGAGCGATTAATTCGCCCGGATAGTTGTTTTGTTTTATAAATTTGAGATTGTCGATAACTTTGCGATATGTGCTCTCTCCTCGGTAGTGGTCTGTTAGGGATTTTTCACCATCGATAGAAACAAGTAGCGTATGGAAGCGATTAATGTACTTTGGTTCCAGTTTATGTAGTAACAAGCCATTAGTCTGCATCATATAGTGCTTAGGTGTAATTCTGTCCATGATTTCCCGCAACTTATCTGCCTGCATAAGTGGTTCCCCTCCATAGAATGTAAGGACACAATCGGGGTCTTGATGACAGAATTTATCAAGCAGTCCTATATCGTAGTTGAGGCTTCGGGGCAAGTTATAGTCAATTTCTATGGCCTCACCGAATTCCTCGTCAAAGTCATCAAGGCTTTCTCCGAAGCAGTATTTACATTGCAGGTTGCAGTCGCTAGTGAGGATCACGTGAAAGAACATAGTTCAGCTTAGAATGCGGGGCTACTTAAGAGTATTTTTCCGTTAATTTAGCGGCTTGACCGTAAACTTGCAGTTTTCTACAGCTATTATGTAAATTCAGATGACCATAAGTATCAATTGGTACTTCAACGGACTTGAGCTGGTACACTAAACGAAATAAATATGGTTGAACACTTACTTTACAAAGGTTTACTCACATATACCGATAGAAACTCTGAAACTAAAGGAATTATCAGTTCTTCTGTTAATTATAACTCTACGAATTCAATAACTACCAAAATAATTAAACTAAGGTATAGCCTGGAATTGATCGAGTTTTGAGCGTCTGGGGCGTATGTAAACAAAACTCTTAATAGCCTAAGCATTAATCAGTGGGATTCATGAGCCAGACCAAGCAAATCGAGCAGAAATGGCAAAAGCGTTGGGAAGAAGCAAAGCTCTTTGAAGCTGATCCAAACCCAAACCGCCAAAAAAAACTAGTAACTTTTCCGTTTCCCTATATGAATGGCCCTCTACATGTAGGTCATGCATTTACGGCTTCTCGCGTGGATGCTTATGCACGTTTTAAACGTATGCAGGGTTTCAACGTGCTTTGGCCTTGGAGCTGGCACTGGACCGGGCAACCTTTGCTTGGAGCCTCTCAGCGTGTAGCACGGGGTGATGAAGCCTATATTAAGGTGCTCCGCGAAGTTGACGGCGTATCTGCAGAAGAACTTCAAAAATTTGTTGATCCCTTCTACATGGCTCAGTATTACACTAACGAAGGACGATTAGCAGTTAAAAATATTGGTTTCTCGGTGGATTGGCGACGGGAATTTACCACTGTAATGCCTACTTTCCAAAAATTTATTGAGTGGCAATACAAGAACCTCAAAGAAAAGGGTTATGTCACACAGGGAACCCATCCAGTGGTTTGGTGCCCCAAAGATCAATCACCCACAGGTGACCATGACCGCCAAAGCGGTGAAGGTATCACACCAGACGAATATACTCTTATAAAATACTGTCTTGACGATGGAACGATTTTGCCTGCCGCGACTTTCCGTCCTGAAACAGTCTATGGCATAACCAACATGTGGATAAACCCCGAAGCCACATACGTAGAAGCAGATGTTGATGGAGAAAATTGGATAATCAGTCAACAAGCCGCAGAGAAACTCAAAGAACAGGAACGCAAAGTTATCGTTAAACGCGCTTTTTTGGGCCGAGAACTTGTCGGCAAATTCTTCACAAACCCCATCACCAACCTCAAGTTTCCCATTTTGCCCGGCTGGTTTGTTAACCCAAAAACTGCCACAGGTATCGTCTACAGTGTCCCTGCACACGCTCCATACGACTATTTGGCACTGCGTGATTTGCAGAAAAAACCCGAAATGCTTATCCAATTCGGTGTAGATCCATCAACGGTCTTAGCGATTAAGCCAATCTCAATCATCAAGGTGGAAGGATTTGGCGCGTATCCTGCAATTGAAATCGTTGAGAAAATGGGCATAACCGACCAAAATGATCCTAAAGCTGATGAATCTACCAATGAACTCTACAAAAAAGAATTCCACAGTGGTATACTCAAGGCTAACTGCGGTATATACACAGGCAAAAGCATCCGCGAAGCCAAAGACAAACTTATCGTTGATTTCAAAGAACTGGGCGTCGCCGATAGCATGTATGACCTCTCAGAATCTGTAGTCTGCCGTTGTATGACTCCATGTATTGTTAAAATCCTCTCGGATCAATGGTTCCTTAACTACTCTGACCCTAAATGGAAAGAACTCGCACACCAAGTTATTGCTCAACTCACCATCTACCCTGATTCAGCTAGACCATGGTTCAACACAGTTATCGACTGGCTCCGCGAGTGGGCCTGCGCAAGAACCACCGGTTTTGGTACGCCCCTACCCTGGGGTAAAGGCTGGATAATCGAGACCCTCAGCGATAGCACCATCTACATGGCATTCTATACCATAAATGCCCAAATAAAAGCAAACAGTATCAAACCCGAATCACTTACACCCGACGTTTTAGACTATATTTTCTTGGGTAAAGGTGACAGAGTATCTGTAGCAAAAACTGTAGATATAAGCACAGACCTGCTGGATTCGATGCGCAATGAATTCCTCTACTGGTACCCTCTTGACTTGCGCAACAGCGCCAAAGAACTCGTCCCAAACCACTTGTCCTTCTGTATATTCCATCATGCCGCCTTGTTCCCGCCTCAGCATTGGCCCAAAGCCATAGGCGTCAACGGCATGCTTATGGTTGAAGGGCAGGGTATGCACAAAAGCAAAGGTAACTTTATCACCCTAAAAGGAGCAATCGAAAAATATGGTGCCGACGCCACCAGATGCGGCCTCTTGTTGGGTGCAGAGGGTATGGATGATCCCGACTGGCGGGCAGACAACATTAATGACTTAAAATTCAAATTTGACTCGTTTATGGGCTTTGCAGGCAATATCATTGCATCCACTAAAACAGATGAAGATACCCCCCTGGAGCGATGGTTGACAAGCCGGTTACAGCAACGTATAAACGATGTTACTGTTGCGCTTGACGAACTTAAAACCCGCACTGCTCTACAAACTGCACTGTTTGAAACTTGGAATGATCTGAGATGGTACATTCAGCGAAAAGGCAGTGCCGAAACAAAAGCGATAGGTGATGCCGTTAAAGACTGGTTAAAACTGCTTGCACCATTTGCACCGTTTCTCTGCGAGGAACTCTGGAGTCAAACAGGCGAGGGAGGTTTCATTAGTACTGCAAAGTGGCCGGTTTATAACGATAGCAAGGTAGATGTAGTTGCACTGGAACAGGAGACCCTTATCACTGATGTTATGGTTGACACTAACAATATCCTAAAAGCAATGAAAATCATGCCTAACCGTATAATTTACTATACCGCTGCATCATGGAAATGGCAGGTTTACCTAAAAGTCGTTGAAAAAACTTTAGTTGGAGAAGCCAAAATCAACGAATTAATGCGGACATTTGCTACAGACATCACGCTTAAACCGCATATAAAAGACATTGCACCACTGGTACCCCGTATCATCAAAGCGTTAACCAAGATTTCAGGCGACCGCAAAATTAACATGGCAAAAATAGGTATAATAGACGAAAAAATAATACTAGATGATGCAAGCACATTTTTAAAAGACCGCTTTAACGCAGGAATCACAGTCTATAGCGAATCCGATATCCAGTGTTTTGACCCCAAACATCGCGCTACAATGGCCATGCCATATCAGCCAGCAATATACATCGAATAAATAACCGTAACTCTTTCAAGTTACCCCCATGAGGTTTTAACCAAATCTGAAAACACCTCCAAAACCTGTTCAGCCTTTTTTGGCAAAGCACACAAATACTCATCACCACCAGCCTCAACAATCA